>MDTG01180064.1_pt1 | contig 49106 bp, 46 predicted proteins | sample 811421 | NCBI WGS metagenome assembly MDTG01 (sample SAMN05326645, study PRJNA326480) | marine metagenome | isolation source: seawater | place: Pacific Ocean: South East | collected 2011 | reverse complement strand
TTTCAAAAGTTATTAATGTAAAAATTAGAAATATTAAATTATCTAATTCTTTTTCTTATTGGGGATCTTGCAATTCTAATAATGATATAAGTATTAATTGGAGATTAGCTTTTTCACCACCAGCAGTTTTAGAATATATTATTGCTCATGAAATGAGTCACTTAGTAGAATTTAATCATAGTAAAAGATTTTGGGCATTAGTAGATAAATTAGTATCAAAAAGAAAGAATAAAGAAAATTGGTTAAAAAAAAATGGGAATTATCTATACAGGGTCAGGTTTAATTAAATATCAAGATTGACTACATTTGATGCATGTTCATCTATAAAATCTTTTCTGGGTTGAACATTTTCACCCATTAAATTTTCGAATATTCCTTTTGTCTTAGCCTCATCTTCTATTTTAACTTGAATCAATAAGCGATTCTTTGGATCAAGAGTTGTTTCCCATAACTGATCAGGGTTCATTTCCCCTAATCCTTTATATCTTTGCAATGAAAGTCCTTTTTTTCCAGTATTAATAACTATATCTAAAAGTTGTGAAGGGGAAAAAATTTCTTCCTGATGATCAGCTCCATTCGATAATTTTCCAGGTTTTGTTTCTTGAAACATTGCATATACTCCATTGTCTGAAGCAAAGTTGTCATTTATATTCTGAATTACTTGGGAGTTTAGTAAATCATGATCTATTATAAATTGATCTGTCACTCCTCTTAGCTCTCTTTTAAAGATAAATCCTTTTTCTTTGCTAAAACTGCATTCCCATCCTCTATCAAAATCAGCAAACCTCCTATTAAATCGATTACTAATGAGGTCACAAATTTGTTTAACAACTTTTGAGGACATTTCATTTATTTTTTTAATATCTAGGCATCCACAGATAGCTATTTCTTCTATGGCTTTCTTATTGTATCTATCAGGTACTTTTTTGAGAAGATTTTGAGCCTCAACAATCTTTAAAAGCTCTCTTATGAGCTCAGAATCTTTAAACTTTGTGCCTTTGCCAGTTTGAAAAGTTATATCTTTAGAACCGTAGTTAACTAGTGCACGGTAAAGTTCATCATCATCCATTAAATATAATTCTTCTTTGCCTCTTTTTACTTTATATAGAGGTGGGCGCGCTATATACAAATTATCATTTATAATTAATTCTCTCATTTCTTTGAAAAAGAAAGTAAGCAAGAGTGTCCTGATATGAGAACCATCTACATCTGCATCTGTCATTATTACTACCTTATGATATCTCAATTTATTTATATCAAACTCTTGATTGCCTATACCAGTTCCCAATGCACTAATGAGAGTCCCAATCTCGTTTGAACTCAAAATTTTATCTGTTCTTGATTTCCATGTATTTAAAATTTTACCTCTCAAAGGAAGTATGGCTTGAAATTTTCTATCTCTACCTTGTTTGGCAGAGCCTCCAGCAGAATCACCCTCAACTATAAAAATTTCTGAAAGTGTTGGATCTTTTTCTTGGCAATCAGCAAGTTTACCAGGTAAATTTGTAATTTCTAAAGAACTTTTTCTTCTAGTTAATTCTCTTGCTTTTCTTGCTGCTTCTCTAGCCTCTGCAGCTTTTTGTATTTTGAATGTTATTTCTTTAGCTATACTTGGGTTGCGTTCGAACCAATCAGATAATTTCTCATTAACTAAACTCTCCACTACTGGCCTAACTTCAGATGATACTAATTTATCTTTAGTTTGCGAGGAAAATTTAGGGTCTTGAACTTTGACTGAAATTACTGAAGTTAAACCTTCCCTAATATCATCACTGTTTGTTAATACATCTTTCTTACTGTTTTTATGTTGATCAAGGTAATTGTTAACTACTCGTGTAAGAGCAGATCTAAATCCAGAAAGGTGTGTTCCTCCATCTTTTTGTCTTATGTTATTAGTAAATGACAAAATTTGCTCATAATAACTATCATTCCACCAAAGAGCACAATTAAATTCAATATTATTTTTATTGCCCTCAATATAAATTGGTTGATCGACTAAAGATTTTTTTGACTTATCAAGATATTTTACAAACTCTTTGATTCCTCCTTCATAATGAAAATTATGCGATTTCTTATCTGCCTCTCTATTATCGTCAAGAGAAAGATTAATTGAAGGATTTAAAAAAGCCATTTCTCTAAATCTTTGTTTTAATATTTTTAAATCAAACTGGGTATTGGAAAACACACTTTTGTCTGGAGTAAATGTTACTGACGTACCATTCTTATCCTGAGCACTCCCAATTTTTTTTAATGGACTATCTGATTTTCCATTTTTAAAATTGATTTCATATTCATTGCTATCTCTATAAATTTTAAGATTTAAATTTTCTGATAAAGCATTTACAACTGAAACTCCGACTCCATGTAATCCTCCTGAAACTTTGTAGGAATCTTGATCAAATTTTCCCCCTGCATGTAATTGAGTCATTATAACTTCTGCGGCAGAAATATTTTCTTCAGGATGAATCTCTGTAGGGATGCCTCTTCCATTATCTTCTACTGTAACTGATCCATTGGAATTTAGAGAAATTCTAATTTTATCACAGTGTCCGGCTAATGCTTCATCAATTGAATTGTCTACAACTTCGAAAATCATATGATGTAAGCCGCTTCCATCATCAGTATCACCAATGTACATTCCAGGTCTTTTTCTGACTGCGTCTAAACCCTTAAGTACCTTGATTGAGTCCGCACCGTAGTTGGATTGAATATTTTTACCCATTAAATGATTATATATGATTTTTTAACTCAAAGAAAACTGTTTGATTATTAATGTCAGAAAATAATTCTTTTGACACTCCACTTAACCATGCCTGTGAATGCATATTTTCTAACTCTAATAATAATTGCTTTTTATGGAAACCATCAAGATGAGCCATGGCTTCATCTATAAGAATAATCGGGGCTCTATTTGAGTCATATTCTTTAATAATTTTAGCAACAGACAAAATTATTGATATCAAAATTGATTTTTGCTCTCCTGTAGAGCAGTCCTTAGATTCTAATTTTCTTTCTTTATTTTTCCAAATACTTACTTTGACTTTATTTATATTGATCGTAGTTTTATTAATTTCGGCATCTATTGACCGATTTTCATATAGCCGATTCTTATACTTTGAAATAAATTCTTGACCTCCATCTGCATAATTTGCGACTTCATAAGAATAGATAAATTCAATATCACAAGCTGCAAAAGGCTTGGTAACCTTGGCTAATTCATTGTTTATTAAAACGAGAACTTTTTTTCTTGTTTCTACTAATTTAAAAGAGAGATTAGAAATTTTTTCTTCTACTAAGGAGATCCAATCATTATCATTTGGGTGATTTTGAATTAAAGCTATTCTTTCTTTTAGTAATTTGTCTAGTTGTCTAATATTTTTTAAATGTTTCTTTTCAATATTAAAAATTAATCTATCAAAAAAATTTCTTTTTTCAGTATTACTCTGTAACATAATTTTTTCCATTACAGGAGTAATCCATATGACTCTCAAATAGTTTAACAGTTCATTACTACTTATTTTTTCACCATCAGCAAGGTAGTAGCTCTCTTTTTTTTCAGAATTTACGAATTTTTTATAAAGCGTAACTGAGCCTGTTGTATACTTAAGTACAATTTGAATTTCAAAATTATTAATGTCTGCATTTATATTTATTAAATCTTGATTAGCTGCACCTCTTAATCCTCTACCAGGAGAAAATAATGAAATTGCCTCTAATATATTTGTTTTACCTGAGCCATTTTCACCAAATAAGACTACATTTATTTCTGAAGAATCAATATTTGTATTTTTATGTGAACGGAAATTGTTTAGAGTAACTTTTTCGATAATTACATTAGATTGCATACTAGATACGCATAGGCATTAAAACAAAGAATAAATTTTCATCGGATTTATCTAAAATTATTGCTGGTGATATAGAATCTAAAATATGAACAATCACCTCATCACCGTCTATCTCATTACATATATCAACTAGATATCTAGAATTAAATCCTATCTCAACTTTCTCTTCATTGTAGTTTATGTCTAGCTCTTCATTTGCTGAACCCTTAGATAGGCTTTCAACAGATAAAAGTAATTTGTTAGATTCTATTAGAAGTTTAATCGCTTTAGATTTAATCTCTTCACTTATTGATACTGCAGATACCCTATCAATAGCTGATTTTAACTCATTACTATTCGTAGTAAAAATTTTATTATTATTCTTTGGTATTACTTTTGTATAATCTGGGAAAGTACCATCGATAACTTTTGAGATTATTGTAAGTTCATTAAAGGTAAATTTAATTTTATTATCATTTAATGAAATATTTATATCACCACTAGCATCGTCCAATACTCTTCTTAACTCCATAATTGTTTTTTTTGGAATGATTAGTCCCGTCATCTCTTCGGCTCCCTGTGGCAAAGGAATGTCATATTGAGCTAATCGATGACCATCTGTTGCGACGGCTCTAAGGATTTCTATTGAGTTCTTCTGGGTTTTATGTAGGAAGATTCCATTTAGATAATATCTTGTTTCTTCATTCGATATTGCAAATTTCGTTTTATCTATCAATCTTATTAATTCTTTTGCGCTTAAAACAAACTTTGTGTCTAGATCAGAATCTGCAATCTTTGGAAAATCATCAGTTTTCATAGTTGTGAGATTAAATTTTGATCTTCCACATTTTAAAATTAAACTTGAACTATCTTCATCCAAGGTTGCATGAAGATCAGATCCGTTTGGTAGTCTTTTCACAATTTCATGAAAAGTGGAGGCAGAAACAGAAATTTCTCCTGGAATGATAACATCTGCAGTAACTTGATCAGAGCAATAGATATCAAGATTTGTTGAACAAAGTTTCAGATTTCCATCTTGAGCTGTAATAATCATATTGGAAAGTATAGGAAGCGTGTGTCTTATCTCAACAACTCCATGAATATGCGAGATTGCCTTTAATAAATCAGAACTGTTAACTTTGAAATCCATAAGAATTCTATATGAAATATTTTAATATTTTTTAGTTAAGATTTGAATAGTTTTTATTAACTAAGCTGAAGTAATAATTTGAGTAATTAAATTAATATCTTCGTCAAATTTAGAATTTTCTGTTTTAAGCTGTTCTATTTTCTTAACTGCGTGTATTACCGTTGTATGATCTCTTCCTCCAAACTTACGTCCTATTTCAGGTAATGACCTAGTCGTTAATTTTTTTGATAGATACATGGCTATCTGCCTAGGACGTGCAAAAGATCTGATTCTACGACTAGAGGTCATATCTTCAATTTTTAAATTATAATAATTTGAAACCTTGTTCTGAATTTCATCAATTGTAATTCTTTTATTACTTGATCTTAATAAATCCTTCAAAACGGATTTTGTTAGCTCTACGTCAATTTCTTTTCCAAGAATGTTAGAAAATGTAAATACTTTGTTTAGTGCACCTTCTAATTCTCGCACATTAGTAACAATAGTTTTAGCTAGAAAAACTAGAACATCGTCATTTACTATAAAACTAGTATTACTTCTTGCAACTAGATCTTCTGATTTCTTTTTTAAGATTGAGTATCTTAGATCAAATGTAGAAGGAAGTATATCTGCAACTAGTCCACCAGATAATCTTGATTTAATTCTTTCATCAAAACCATTAAGGTCGCTTGGAGCCCTATCGCAAGAAATGATTACTTTCTTGTTAAGATCTAACAAGGAGTTAAAAGTATGAAAAAATTCTTCCTGAGTTGAAGTTTTGCCAATCATAAACTGAATATCATCAAGAATAAAGACATCAACAGACCTAAATTTTTGCTTGAAGGCCATAGTATCTTTCTGACGTAAAGATTTAATAAATTGAAACATGAACCTTTCTGCTGACAAGTATAAAACTTTACTTTCAGGATTTTGATCTTTGATTTGCCAAGCAATTGCATGTAATAGATGTGTCTTTCCTAAACCTACTCCACCATAAAGATATAAGGGATTAAATTCAAATTTTTCTGAAATAGACAATCTTTTTGCTGAAGCGAACGCAAGTTCGTTAGATGGACCTACAATGAATTTATCAAATGTAAATCTTTCATCTAAAGGCCACTCATCATTATGATTAGCACTTGATAAGTATTGCTTAGCTGATTCTATGTTACTTTCAATTCGATGAGTAGTAGAAGATAAGCTGTTATCAATATTAATTTTAACTCTTTTAATATCAGGGTTTTCTGAATTTAAAAAAAATATGATTTTATCTAAGTAATGAGATGTAATCCAATCTCTAATAAATCTAGTTGGCACATTAAAAAAAATAACTTCTCCTTCTTGCGACTCAATCTTTATATTCTTTATCCAGCTATTAAAAACCTCGTTACCGTATTCGTTATTGAGTTTTTTGAGGACGTTGCTCCATTGATCTTTAAAGTTTACTGATTGACTAGTTTTTCGATTAAGATCTTGTGACATGAAAATAAAAACCCCTGAATAAATTCATTAAAATGATATATAAAAAACCAAAAAAATATATTGAATTTTTGAACTTTTTTTATTGCGGTCAAATTTTGACAAAAAATTACTCACCAACATTTAGAAAAAATTAGCAATCAAAATATTTAAAAGGATAATTAAAAAAGAATATTTTTTAATTAAAAATAAGTTAACTATTAATGTCTGAGTGCGCAACAGTAAATTAGATCAAAGTACATATATATTTTATAATTAAGTTAAGGGAGAATCTTTTCAAATCACATGCACTAACACTCTTAACTTATGGAAATGATTTAATGAATCTACTTAATAGACTTAATTCTATTAGATAAACGAGAAATTTTTCTGGAGGCAGCTTTTTTATGAATAATTTTTTTTGAAGAGGCAGACATAATTTCTGATTCCGCTTTTCTTAGTGCATTTCTTGCATCATCTTTTTTGCCTGCAACTATATTTAGTTCAGTTTTCTTAAGAAAGGTACGATATCTATTCTTAACTGACTTATTGAAGTTAGTTTTATTTTTAATTTCTCTAATCTTCGCTTTGGCTGACTTCGTATTTGCCATATAATTATCCCAAAATCTTTCTTTCGTTATTTTTGACAGTTTGCGCAGCAAAATGTCGACCTTTGAGCTATTACTATTCTTAATATCTTAGACTGACAAGTTCTTTTTCTACAAATTTTACCCTCTCTTCCATATACATCTAGTTTATTTTGATAATTGCCTAATTTACCGCTAACCAGAGCATAATCATTAATGCTAGAACCGCCTTGTTTGATCGATTGGTTTAATACTTTTTTAATAGATGTAACTATAAAATTACATTCATGAATGGTTAATGAACAACATTCCTTCATTGGATGAACTTTAGCTAGAAAGAGTGATTCTGATGCATAAATATTTCCGACTCCAACTACATATTTTTGATTCATTATGATGGATTTAATAGATGTTTTTTTGTTTCCACAGATTTTCTTTAAATATTTTCCATCAAAATCTTTATTTAATGGTTCAATTCCAAGATGGCTAAAAATTTTTGATTGAAATAAGGTATCGGAGGGAAGAACTTTTATTAGTCCAAATCTCCTAGGGTCAACATATATCAAATCAATTTCATTGGAAAAATTAATGACAAAATGGCTATGTTTAGGCAATATTTCACTTTTAGAATCTGAAATAATTATTCTTCCTGACATTCCTAAATGAATAACAATAGATTGATTATTTTCTAAATCAAAAATTATATATTTTGCTCTTCTATAAACTGATTTAACAAGCTTTCTGATAATTTTTTTTCTTATAGATCCAGCAATAGGGTATCTTAATTTTGGGGAGTATTTTTTAAAGTCTACAATCTCTTTTCCAAAAATTTTTGGTTTAACGCCATTAATAACGGTCTGGACTTCAGGTAATTCAGGCATTTAATATATGTTTATTTTTCTTATTCTTTAAGATAACTAATATTCTAAATAAGATATATCAAATATGAAAGCACAAGAAGTATTTAACATTGTAGCAAATAAATATGATCTTATGAATGATATTATGTCAGTTGGCACTCATCGTTATTGGAAAGAGTGTATGATAGATTGGCTAGAACCATTTGTAGGTATGAAGGTAGTCGATGTTGCTGGGGGGACGGGAGACGTATCTCAAAGATTACTAAAAAGAATTAATGGTCAAGGTGAGGTTACAGTATGTGATCCTAATGCATCAATGATGGAGTACGGAAAAAAGAAAAATGGTTTTTCAAACAATATAGATTGGATAACTGCACCTGCTGAAAATCTTCCTTTTAAGAACGAGTCCTTCGATGCTTATCTTGTTTCATTTGGAGTTCGAAATTTTGATGATATTAATAAATCCCTTAATGAAGCACATAGGGTTTTAAAAAAAGGTGGAAGATTTATTTGTTTAGAGTTTTCTAAAGTCCAAAACAAAGAAATATCTAGATTATATAATATTTACTCAAAAATAATTCCAGTTTTTGGAAAAATAATTGTTGGTGATGAAAAGCCATATCAATACTTAACTAGCACAATTGAAAATTTTCCAACACAAGAAAAATTTCAAACAATGATCGAAAACAGTAACTTTACAAATGTTGAGTTTAGAAATTTATTTAATGGGGTAGTCGCAATACATTCTGGTTGGAAAGAAAATAATGATCAATAATTTAATTTTTTTGATAAAGATAATTAGGATATTTAAAAAATATGATATCTTAAAACTTATTATCAATTCAGTTAAATTTAAATTCTTATTTATTTTATTTACTGAAATGTTCTCTCTAGGAGTTAATAAATTAAAAGAATTATCTAATGAATCTGATGGAATAAGAATAGCAAAAGCCTTAAATGAACTTGGGCCTTCATTTATTAAATTAGGGCAACTTATTTCAACCCGACCAGATATAATTGGAAATGAAATTGCTGAAGATATGTCTTTATTGAGAGATAATTTGCCTCCTTTCCCAAGGTCTGAGGCAATTGAAATCATTCAAAAAGAGTTTGGAAAAAATATAAATGAGATTTTTCAAGATTTTAGTGAACCAATAGCTGCAGCTTCGATAGCTCAAGTCCACTTTGCAAATATTTATATAGGGAAGGAAATTACACCTGTAGCAGTAAAAGTATTGAGGCCAAATATTATAGAGATAATTAATAATGAGATGGAAAGATTAAGTTGGCTTTCAAATTTTATGCAACTTTTTCAAGATTTTAAAAGATTAAGACCGAAATCAATTATTGAAAAAGCTAAAGAAGTCATCAAGTTTGAACTTGATTTTAGATATGAGGCTGCTGCTGCATCAGAGCTTTCAGAAAATACAAAAAAAGATGAATCTTTTTATGTTCCAAAAGTTTATTGGGATCAAGTAACTAAAAAAGTATTAACAATTGAAAGAATAGAAGGAATTCCAGCTGATAAAATTAATTTACTCAGAAAAGAAAATATTAATACTGAAAATGCTGCTCGTAATCTAATTCAAAATTTTTTGAGACAGTCTATCAGAGACGGCTATTTTCATGCAGACTTACATCAAGGAAACTTATTTATTAGTAAAGATGGAAACCTTAATGCAGTAGATTTTGGCATAATGGGAAGGCTAGATAAAAAAAATAGAACTTACTTAGCTGAAATAATTTACGGATTTATAACACAAGATTATCTTAAGATTGCAAAAATTCATCAAGAAGCAGGATTAATTGATAAGAATCAATCAATAGAAGATTTTTCTCAAGCGCTAAGATCAATTGGTGAACCAATTATTAATCAAAAAGCAAAAAATATTTCTATGGGAAATTTATTAATTCAATTATTTGAAATTACACAACAATTTAATATGTCACTTCAACCTCAATTACTTCTCTTACAAAAAACTATGATAACTGTAGAGGGTGTTGCAAGAAAATTAGATCCAGAAATAGACTTTTGGGCAGTTTCAAAGCCAGAAATAGAAAAATGGTTAAAAGATGAGCTTGGAGTAGTGAATAGACTAAAACAAACTCAGGAGTCACTTCAATCTATTGCAAGAAGGATTCCAGAATTACCGGATTTTATAAATAGAGCCGATGCAGCATTTGATATAATAACAAATAAAAATGAGGAAAATAAAACTTCTGATAATGCCAAGATATATTTTATTGGCTCAGGTGCGGCTATACTGGTGCTAGTTGGATTAATTATATTGATATAATTATTTTTTTTATCTATATAGATGATCCTATTACTGAATAAAATAGTTAATAAAAAATGGAGTCTGATAAAAAAATACTACTAATCATTACTGGAGGTATCGCAGCCTATAAATCTCTTGATACAATTAGAGGATTAAAGGAAAAAGGATGTGATGTAACTTGTGTTCTAACTAAATCAGGATCTGAATTTGTAACTCCTCTTTCTTTAGAAAGTTTGTCAGGCAATAAAGTTTATACTGATCTTTTTAATTTAAATGATGAACACGAAATGGGTCATATTCAACTATCAAGATCTGCCGATTTAATATTAGTTGCACCAGCAACTGCAAATATCATTTCTAAAATTGCTTATGGTATTAGCGATGACTTAGCATCTACAATTTTAATGGCAACGAACAAACCAATATTGCTTGCTCCCTCAATGAATGTTCGTATGTGGTTAAATAATGCAACTCAAAGAAATATAAATACTTTAAAATCAGACGGAATTAATTTAATTGGCCCTGATACTGGTTCGATGGCCTGTGGAGAATACGGAAAGGGTCGAATGAGTGAACCAGATGAAATTATTAAATATACGATTGATTTTATAAAAAGGATAAATTTTACTCCTCTCAAGAATTATTCTGCATTAGTAACATCAGGACCGACACATGAAATGATAGATCCTGTTAGATATATTTCAAATGAATCATCAGGAAAGCAAGGCCATGCAATTGCAAAAGCAATTTTTGATCTTGGTGCAAAAACAACCTTAATCAGTGGTCCAACATCAATTCCTGATCCAATTGGTCCAAAAATTATAAAAGTAAAGTCTGCTACTGAAATGTCTTATGCATGTGAGTCTTTATTGCCTACTGATATTGCTGTATGCGCAGCAGCAGTTGGAGATTATAAAATTTCGAATGTTAGCTCTGAAAAAATTAAAAAGACTGGAAATAAAATTTCATTTGAACTTGAAGAAAATCCTGACATTTTATCAAGAATTAGTAAACGTAATAGTAAAAGACCTAAGCTAGTTATTGGTTTTGCTGCTGAAACTGAAAATTTAATCACAAATGCTGAATCAAAACTTAGAGAAAAGGGATGTGATTGGATTCTGGCTAATGATATTTCAAATGGAGAGGTTTTTGGAAAAGATAATAACAAAGTTCACTTTATCTCTCTCAATGAAAAAATTGAATGGGAAATTATGTCGAAAAACGATGTTGCTAAAAAACTATCAAACAAAATCGTAAATTACTTTGCTTAGTGTTGTTTAAGTGTCAGAAAATAACTCTACAGAAATTTTAATAAAAAAATTATCAAATTTAAGTGACTTTCCTCTTCCAGCTTATCAATCAGATGAAGCAGCTGGTGTAGATTTAAGTGCTTCAATTGAAAAACCAATTAAGATATTGCCTTGGGAAAAAGAAATAATTCCTTGTGGAATATCTATTTCGATGCCAAGAGGATTGGAAGCTCAAATTAGACCTAGATCTGGTCTTGCTTTTAAACATGGCATTACAATTTTAAATACGCCAGGCACAATAGACAGTGACTACAGAGGTGAAATAAAAGTTATATTAATTAATTTAAGTGAAGAAGAATTCTTAATCCATCCAAAAGACAGAATTGCTCAGATGATTTTCTCAAATGTTTCGCAAGTCACCTTTAAAGAAGTAAATAACTTAGATGAGTCAAATCGAGGCCATGGAGGATTTGGATCTACAGGCTAAGTTGCCCAATTTAAATTTTCTTTTTTAAATAATTATAGGTTTTTTTAAGATGAACCAAAACTTCGATCTTTTCGATTTTCTTTCCTTTAGGAGGATTGGGAAGTCCATTAATTTCTAAATTATTACTAACATCAATAAGCATTCTATCTTCTTTATTATAGAAATGATGATGATTAGTCATATTTGTATCAAAATAAATTTTTTCAGAGTCCATAGTTAATTTATTTATTAATTTACTTTTATGGAATTCATGAAGTGTATTGTAAATAGTAGCAAGAGATATCTTTGATTTCGATTTATTTAATTTTTTAAATAAATCTTCAGCTGTAACATGCTTGTTATATCCATCAAATAGATAGCTCGCGATAAGTAATCTTTGCTTTGTAAGCTTGATAGATTTAGCTCTTAAAATTTCCTTAATGTTTTCCATTATTTAAATATTTATTAAAAATTAATATATTTTACAATTATAATACTCTAATCTGATTAAAACTCATTAAAAAACAATAGGATATTTTAAGCAATGAAATCAAAATCAAGTTTTACCAAAGAAGAGTTGCTAGAATGTGCTCATGGAACAATGTTTGGAATTGGGAATGCTCGTTTACCTCTACCACCTATGTTGATGTTTGATAGAATAACAAAAATTACAAACATTGGTGGCAAATATGATAAAGGTGAGATTATTGCTGAATTTGATATTGATCCATCACTTTGGTTTTTTGATTGCCACTTTGAAAATGATCCTGTTATGCCGGGGTGTCTTGGTCTAGATGCTTTATGGCAACTGGTTGGATTTTTTTTGGGCTGGATTGGAGAACCTGGAAGAGGAAGAGCTTTGGGTGCTGGAGCTGTAAAATTTGGAGGTGAAATTTTAAAAAACTCCAAGCTTGTTCAGTATCACATAGATATGAAAAAAATTATAAAACGAAGTGTGATAGTCGGGGTAGGTGATGCAATTGTAAAAGTCGACGGTAAGGAAATATACCAAGCAGAAAATTTAAAGGTAGGTTTAATAAAATAATGAAAAGAGTAGTTATAACTGGAATTGGAGTAGTTTCCCCACTTGGCAATAATAAAAGTGAAGTAATTAAGTCTTTGCATGATGCAAAGTCAGGCATATCTTTTGATGAGTCTTATCAAAAAATGGGTTTTAGAAGTCAAGTTAGTGGGCAAATTAAAATAAATTTGGAAGAGGCTATTGACCGAAAATACTTAAGGTTTATGGGTGATGGTGCTAGCTATAATTATCTTTCAATGATTGAAGCAATTGAGGATGCTAATTTAAATGAAGTTGAAATATCAAACCCTGAAACTGGACTTATTATGGGATCAGGAGGACCATCTACAAAAAGTCTGTTAAGAGCTTTTGACATTACAAGAGAGAAAGGTCCAAAAAAAATTGGGCCAACAAGTGTTCCAAAGGTGATGTGCAGTACAAACTCCGCTACTCTATCAACCTATTTTAAGATAAAAGGGGTTAATTATTCTATTAGTTCGGCATGCTCTACTAGCGCTCATTGTATAGGAAATGCTTATGAATTAATCCAATTAGGAAAACAAAAGCGAATATTTGCTGGCGGTGGAGAAGAATTAGATTGGACATTATCTGCACTTTTTGATGCTATGACGGCATTGTCATCAAAATATAATAACAATCCTAGTTTGGCATCTCGAGCATTTGATAAAAATAGAGATGGATTCGTTATCTCTGGCGGAGGAGGAACTCTTATATTAGAAGAGTTAGAATTGGCATTGAGCAGAAATGCTAAAATTTATGCGGAGATTGTTGGATATGGCGCAACATCTGATGGATACGATATGGTTCAACCTTCTGGTGAAGGTGCCCAAAGATGTATGCAGATGGCAATAAAAAGTAGTGACAAAATAGATTATATTAATGCACATGGCACTTCTACGCCTGTTGGCGATATTGCAGAGCTAAATGCTATAAAAAAAGTATTTGGTTCTAATATACCTCATATAAGCTCAACTAAATCATTGAGTGGGCACTCTCTTGGAGCTGCTGGAGTTCATGAATCTATTTATACTTTACTGATGATGAATAATAATTTTATATGTGAATCTGCAAATATTCAGGAATTAGATGAAAATGCTGAAAATATGAATATTGTAGACGAACGAATAGATAAAGAATTTGAAACAGCAATGAGCAATAGTTTTGGTTTTGGTGGGACTAATGCTTCCTTGGTTTTTAGAAAATATAATTAATGAAATATTTAGAAAATAAAAAGGGCGTTATAATGGGTGTAGCTAATGACCATTCTATTGCCTGGGGAATTGCCAAATATCTATCAAAAGAAGGGGCCCAATTATGCTTTACTTATCAAGGGGAATCTCTTCTCAGAAGAGTAAAACCCTTGGCGATGTCAATCAATAATGATTTTCTAATTGAATGTGACGTTCTAAAAAAAGAGTCAATTAAAAATACATTTAAAACAATAAAAGAAAAATGGGGTAGTGTAGATTTTGTCCTTCATTCTATAGCATTTTCTGACAAGGAAGAGTTAAAAGGAAAATATATAAATACTTCAAGAGAAAATTTTACCCAAACAATGCTAATTTCATGTTTCTCGTTTACAGAAATTGCAAATGAAGCTCATAGAATAATGCCAAATGGAGGAGCAATGGTAACACTAACTTACGATGGATCTCAAAAATTTATTCCTAACTATAATGTAATGGGTGTCGCTAAAGCTGCACTTGAGTCAAGTGTAAGATACATTGCAGCAGATTTAGGAGACTCAAACATAAGAGTTAACGCATTATCTGCAGGCCCAATGAAAACCTTAGCAATGGCTGGAATTTCTGGAGGCAAAGATATGATGAAGTGGTCAGAAAAAAATTCTTTAATGCTAAGAAACATATCATTGGATGATGTAGGAAAATCAGGGCTTTATTTGCTAAGCGATCTATCTTCTGGTGTTACTGGCGAAGTACACTATGTTGACTGTGGTTATAACAAAGTGGGTGTTCCAAGAGAAATTTAATTTTTTTCTGATAATAACGAATATTGTTTAGTTGTATTACCCTCTTCTTTGTCTAATAGCGAAGTGGGATAGTCCCCTGTAAAACAATGATCAGTAAATTGGGGATTTTTATCATCCCTTTTGTTATACCCCATAGCTTTGTATGTACCTTCAATTGATAAATAGAAAAGAGACTTTGATCCTATTATTGAGTTAACTTCTTCAACGCTATGTTTTGAAGATATCAATTCATTATAATCAGGAGTATCAATTCCATAAAAATCTGGATTAGTGATTGGAGGGCAAGCTATACCTATATGTACTTCTTTCGCACCGGCTTCATACATCATTTTAATAATTTTTTTAGCAGTAGTGCCTCGAACAATTGAATCATCTATTAAAACAACTTTTTTACCTTCAATGAATGATAGGTTTGCATTGTGCTTTAATTTAACTCCAAATTGTCTAATGTTTTGAGAGGGTTCAATAAATGTTCTACCTACATAATGATTCCTTATAATCCCAAGTTCAAAAGGTATTTTAGACTTTTGAGCAAAACCTAAAGCTGCAGGAACTCCTGAATCTGGAACTGGGATTACAACATCTACATCAATAGGATTTTCTATTGCCAACTGTTCACCTAAATTTTTTCTATATGAGTAAACTGTTTTTCCTCCAACAATACTATCGGGACGAGAAAAATAGATTCTCTCAAAAATACAAGGTCTTTCAGAAACTTTTGGGAAAGGTTTAATACTTTCTATTCCATCTTCAGAGATAACTATAATTTCACCATTTTCAACATCTCTTACATAATTTGCTCCAATAATATCTAATGCACACGACTCAGATGCTAAAACTGGAGCACCATTTAAATCTCCAAGAACTAGCGGTCTAATTCCATAAGGATCTCTAACGCCTATTAATTTTTTATTAGTCAAAATAACCAAGGAATAAGCACCTTGAATTTGAAAAAGAGCATCAACTATCTTATCAACCATTCGATCTCTTTTTGATCTTGCAACTAACTGTAGTATCGTTTCAGTGTCTGAAGTAGATTGGAAAATTGCACCTTGGCTTACTAAAGATCTTCTAAGTATAGACGCATTAGTTAAATTACCATTATGGGCACAGGCAAAACCTCCGGCAGATAAATCTGCATAAAGAGGCTGTATATTTCTTGAAATAGAATCTCCAGTAGTGGAATATCTTACATGACCAATTGCATTTCTTCCTTTCAATCGATCAATAATTTCTGGCTTATTAAAATGATCCCCTACCAGTCCAGTTCTTCTAACACCATGAAAGCCGCTTCCATCAAATGTCACAATGCCTGCTCCTTCTTGTCCTCTGTGTTGAAGGGCATGAAGTCCAAGTGTAGTTAATGTTGATGCATCAGGACTTCCAAAAATTCCAAATACACCACACTCTTCATGAAGTTTGTCTTCAGAAGTATTCAATTTGATCATTATTATTAGTAATTAAGCCTCAACGTCTTTGATTGATAATTTTACTTTTCCCTTATCAAATCCAATTACCTTAACTTTCACTATATCACCTTCATTAACTACGTCAGTAACTTTATCTACTCTTTCAGCCGACAGCTGAGATATATGAACTAGTCCATCTTTTTTTCCAAAGAAATTAACAAAAGCGCCGAATTCCATTATTTTAACCACTTTGCCTTCATAAACTTGGCCGACTTCAGGCTCTTCAATTATTGAATTGATCAAATCAATAGCTGATTGAATTGATTCTTGATTAGTTCCTGCAATCTTAACATTTCCACTATCACTAATATCGATTTTTGCTCCTGATTTTTCAATAATTTCTTTTATTGTTGCTCCTCCTTTACCAATAATTTCTCCAATATTATCGCGTTTCACTTTGATCATTTGACTTCTTGGGGTGTAAGGACCTAGCTCCTTTCTAGGAGAGTCTAAAACTTTATTCATTTCATTAAGAATATGATTTCTGCCTTCCTTTGCTTGACTAAGAGCTTTTTCCATTATTTCATGAGTTATTCCAGTAATCTTGATATCCATTTGTAATGAAGTTACCCCATCTTTTGTACCAGCAACTTTAAAATCCATATCTCCCAAATGATCTTCATCACCTAAAATGTCTGAGAGAACGGCAAAATCATCACCTTCTTTAATAAGCCCCATAGCAATACCTGATACAGAATTTTTAATAGGAACACCAGCATCCATTAAAGCTAATGAAGAACCGCAAACTGTAGCCATAGAAGATGAACCATTTGACTCTGTAATGTCAGAAACTAATCTAATAGTATAATCAAAATCATCTTTACTTGGTAAAACTGATTTTAATGCTCTCCAGGCTAACTTACCATGACCAATTTCTCTTCTACCTGTTGCACCCATTCTTCCTACTTCGCCAACAGAATAAGGGGGGAAATTATAATGCAACATAAAATTTTCTTTGTAAGAACCTTGAAGGGCTTCAATTCTTTGCTCATCTTCTCCAAACCCAAGTGTTGCTACAACAATTGCTTGAGTTTCACCTCTAGTGAAAAGTGCTGAACCATGAGTACGAGGTAGCCAAGAAACTTCAGAAGAAATATTTCTGACTTCGTCTAAAGATCTCCCATCAATTCTCTTTTTATCTTCTAATATTTGTGACCTAACAATATCCTTTTCAATTTTTTTGAAATACATCATAGTTTCATTCATGCTAATATCTGCATTATCTCCATAGACAGCTTCAATTTTAGATTTAATTTCATTTAGTGAATTATGTCTTTCCATTTTATCTACTATAGAATAGCTTTTCTTAATATTTTCTGAGTATTCTTCTTTAAGCTTATTTAATAAATCGTTATTTTCAGTATATTCGAACTCCCATGCATCCTTAGCACATTCTTCAGCAAGATTAATTATAACTTTGATAACCTCTTGCATAGATTCATGCCCAAATTTGACAGCTCCAAGCATAACATCTTCAGATAATTGATTTGCTTCTGATTCAACCATCAAGACTGCTGACGCTGTTCCAGCAACTACAAGATCTAACTCGGTTGGTTCATTCATTTTTGGATTTAAAATATAATTCTCCCCATCATACCCTACTCTACATCCACCAATTGGACCCATAAAAGGTATTCCTGACAATGTAAGTGCACTTGAAGCTGCAATCATAGCTACTACATCAGCGTTAGTTTCTCCATCATGCGAAAGAACGGTTAGAACAACTTGAGTTTCATTTTTGAATCCATCAGGAAATAGTGGTCGAATAGGCCTATCTATTAGTCTTGAAGTTAGTGTTTCAAACTCAGTAGGTCTACCTTCTCTTTTAAAAAAACCACCGGGTATTTTTCCTGCAGCATAATATTTTTCTTGGTAGCTTACAGTCAAAGGAAAAAAATCTTGATCTATTTTAGGTTCCTTCGCTGCTGTGACATTAGCCATTACAACTGTTTCACCATATCTAACAATGGTTGAGGCTGTTGCTTGTTTAGCTACTTTACCTGTCTCGATTATTAATTTTTGATCGCCCCATTTTATTTCTCTTGTAATATTTTCGTTCATATTCATTCATTCCTATAAATTTAATTTTGTTCATAATTAATTATTTTCTTATTCCAAGCTTAACTATCAAGCTATCATAAGATTCTTTGTTTGTTTTTTTGATATAAGCTAACAGACTTCTTCTTTGATTAATCATTCTCATTAAACCTGTTCTTGAATGATTATCTTTTTTATGAGATTGAAAATGTTCTGTAAGATTCGTTATTCTTTCAGTCAAAATTGCAACTTGTACTTCAGGAGAACCTGTATCATTTTTTGATCTTGAGAACTGATCTATAAGTTCTGTTTTTTTTACTTTATCAATCGACATCTCTTATTTCCTTTTTTTAAATATTAAAAACCCTAATTGGTTTTAAATTACCCTCAGTTATTTCAGCAATCCCCAAAAAACTTTTCTCAGAAAAAATTGCTATCGGTTTTAAAGAAACTTTCTTGTTACAATAACCAAAAGTTAATCCATTTTGAAATCTATGACTAAATTCTCCATCAAGCCTAACTGCTTGGATGTCGTCCAGTACGTCTTGAATTGAATGCATCAAATCAAAATGATCGCCAATATGTACTAATTCATTAAATTTATCTACTAAAATTATATCTTTCTCAGTAAATTTCCCTAGTTTTGTGCGTCTAAGATAAGAAATATAGCCTACTGTATTCAATTTTGCTGAGATATCCCTTGCTAAGGACCTAATATAAGTCCCAGAAGTACAATCTGCGACAAAAGAAAAGGACGATTTGCTAATTTGTCCAGTACATTCCAAATTGTAAATTTCAATTTTTTTCTTCTTTAATTTAAAATCGATATTATTTCTTGCTAAATTATACGCTCTCTTTCCATTCACTTTAACAGCTGAATACTTAGGAGGTACTTGATAAATTTCTCCCTTAAATTCATTCAGACAACAAGAAATTTGATCTATTGTAGGTATCAATTTTGAAGTCATAATTGTTTTTCCTGAAATATCATCTGTATCTTTTGACTCGCCAAAAGTGATATCAAACTTATACTCTTTACGCTTAGAAAAATAAGGAATACTTTTTGTAGCCTCTCCTATACCAATTCCTAATATACCTGAAGCTATTGGATCTAGAGTTCCTGAATGTCCAATTTTTTTAATTTTTAAATTTTTTTTAATAGCTCGAATCACATCAAATGATGTTTTTCCTTCAGGTTTATCTATAAATACCCAACCTGAAAAGTTATTGGTCGTCATTATTATTTAAATCATTTTTTACTTTTTTGCTTTCAAGCAATTTTGATATTTTTTCATAGTTTTCAGAAGATGAATCATATCTGTAAATTAATTTAGGAGTAAATTTTAAATTAATTAATTGATTTACTTCTTTAGATATATATTTCCTACAACTTTCAAGTTTATCAATTACTTCATCTTTCTCTAATAGTTCATGAGTATTTACATAAATATATGCAATTCTTAAATCAGAACTCATTTCAATTGAAGCAACACTTAGTGGAAATTGAAAATTTGGATTTAAGGGAAGTTCATTTCTTAAAAAAACCTCACTTACCGCTTTTTTAATAATCTCACCTACTCTTAAATGCCTACTAGATTTTTGCTTGGTTCTTTTAACTATCACAAAGATTGAGCTATTTCTTCAGTATTATAAACTTCTATAAAATCTCCTACTTGGAATTCGTCAAAATCTCTAATTCCTATTCCACACTCTGTACCGGCTCTAACTTCATTTGCCTCATCTTTTTCTCTTTTTAAACTTAATATATTTCCATCGAATATAGACTCATCATTTCTTAATACTCTTACTTTAGCATTTTTATTTACTAGTCCATCTGATACAATGCATCCTGCTATTGCTCCAATTTTAGAAACTTTGAAAACCTTTAATATTTCTGCTTTACCTAAGTAGTTCTCTTTGATTTTAGGTTTTAATTTACCACTAGCATAATCAGAAACATATTCTATCAATTCATATATTATTGAAAAATTAGAAATAGTTTTTTTATTTAATTTTGCTTTTTGTTTTGCTTCTTTTGTCGCAGACGTATTAAATGACAACAGTAAAGCCTCGGAGGCTGAAGCAAGAGCCACATCACTTTCATTTATAAGCCCTACACCTGAATATATAACTTTAATAGACACTTTTTCGCTTTGTATTTCTTCAATTTGACTCACAATTGCTTCAGTTGATCCTCTAGTATCTGATTTTACGACGACTTCTACTATTTCCTTTGAATTATCAAGTGAGCCAAAAGCTGAATCATTGTCAATATTTTTAATTTTTTTAGGAATAAGTTTATTTTTATTAATCTGACTTCTTAGCTCACATAGTTCCTTTGCAGTTTCATCATTTTCAACTGTAACCAGGCTATCTCCTGCTTCAGGGGGTCTGTTAAAGCCTAGTACTTGAACAGGCATAGAAGAACATGCTTCTTTTAAATTTTTACCTTTGTCATCTAATATAGCTCTAACTTTTCCATACTCATTACCAGCAACGGCAATATCCCCTATGCTTAATTTTCCATTAGTAATGATCACATTACAAATTGGGCCTCTACCCTTATCAATATTTGCCTCTATTACAGTAGCTTCAACAAAAGTTTTATAATTAGCTTTTAATTCCATTAATTCCGCTTGAACAATTATAGAGTCTAATAATTTATCCAAATTCAAACCTGTTTCAGCAGAGACTTCAACACATTGAATATCTCCTGATAATTCTTCTACAATTAACTCTTCTCCTAAAAGCTGCTCCTTAATTTTTTTTGCATCAGCTTCAGGCTTATCACATTTGTTTATAGCAACTATAATAGGAACATTTGCTGATTTTGCATGGGCAATTGCTTCTTTAGTTTGGGGCATTACTCCATCATCAGCTGCAACTATTAATACTACAATGTCTGTAACATTTGCTCCTCTGGCCCTCATATCAGTAAAAGCAGCATGTCCTGGGGTGTCGATGAATGTAATTTTATTTTTATTATGAATAATCTCATAAGCTCCAATATGCTGGGTAATGCCTCCACTTTCACCAGAAACAACATTGGTATTTCTTATCTTATCAAGCAATGAAGTTTTACCATGATCAACATGCCCCATAATAGTAACTATAGGAGACCTAACTTGGTCTTTAATAGCATTTGAATCTTTTGAAATAAGATCTTGCTCAATCTCTTCAATATTTTCTCTCTTAAACTTATGTCCAAATTCAGTAACTATTAGTTCTGCTGTATCTGCATCCAAATTTTCATTAATTGTGGCCATCATCCCCATCTTCATCAAAGATTTAATAACATCTCCCGATTTTTCAGTCATTCTGTTAGCTAATTCTTTGACAGTTATATGGTCAGGAATATCAACCTCCCTTATTAATTTTTTTTGTGGTTCACTTTCAAGATTTTTTTTGTTTTTTTGTTTAGCCCTCTTATAAGCAGCTAAACTTCTTGTTCTTTCTTCTGCGCCACTCAGGGCAGTAACAATAGTCACTTTTCTCTCTCTAAATTTCTTTCTACCATGCGTTAAAGAAGGTTTTTTCTTCTCTCTAAAATCTTCAACACTATCATCACTAATTTCTTTTTTCTTTTCATTTATGACAACATTTTCAGTTTTTATTTTTGTATCTGGTATATTATTTGGCTCTTCTTTTATATTGGACTCTTTTCCTTTTACCCCCCTAATTTTACTTATAGCTTTATTTTTTTCCTCTTTTGAATCAGCTTTGAGAATTTTCTTTTGTTCATCTTTTGAAAGAGGTTTCAATACTACTCCAGATTTCTTACTATTTTCTTCAATAGCAGAATCTGTAGTATGAGTTGTTTCCTTTTTTTGAGCTTGATTTAATTCATCATTATTGTTTTGTAACTGGGATGAGCTGCTCTTACGTAGTCTTTTTTTTTCAACAATAACTGTTTTGCCTGATTCAAATGATTTTAAAGGAGGAATAGATGGCTTTGCTCCTAATTTTAGACTTAAAGTTTTTTTATTATTTTTTTCTTTGTTTTCTTCAGACATAACAAAACTTAATTTATATGACTATTTAAGCCATATTTTTCTTGCCTCCATAATCATTTCGTCACTTTCATCTTTAGTAATATTATATTCCTCTAAAAGACCTTTAACTTTTGAATGTTTATCGTGTTTATTTTCATAATAACCAATTAATTCATCAGTTGTTAATCCAGCAAAGTCTTCAAGATTTTTAATATCATTTTCAGCTAAAGTTACTAACATGTTTTTTGTAAGAGAATTAAATGCTAAAAGATCTTTAGAAACATTTAACTCTTCTAGTTTTTGGTTATTGCGTATCTCTTTTTCATTAATAAATTTTTTTGATCTTTCAATAAGTTCTTCTACTATCTCATTTTCAAAACCTTCAATTGCAAGGAGTTCTGAATGGTCAGATTCTAGTATTTCTTCAACTGATCCAAAACCTTCACTAACTAAAAGTTGTGCTAATGTTTCATCAACATCAAGAGAATCAACAAATAAATTTGACTTTAAAGTAAAATCTTCTTGCCTAATTGAAGATTCCTCATCTTCAGTTAAAATATCTATATCCCATCCAGTCAATTCAGTTGCAAGTTTAACATTTTGACCTCTTCTACCGATAGCCAAGCTGAGATGCTCTTCAGCTACAACAACTTCAATTTTATTTTGATCCTCATCTAAAACTACTTTTAAAACTTCAGCGGGTGAAAGAGATGCTATGGCCAAATTTGCTACATTTTGAGACCAATTTATTATATCTATTTTTTCTCCTTGTAATTCATTTACAACTGACTGCACCCTACTTCCTCTCATACCAACACAAGCTCCTACAGGATCAATAGAGCTATCTTCTGTAAATACGGCTATTTTGGCTCTGCTACCAGGATCTCTAGCAACACTTTTTATTAAAATTATGCCATCATAAATTTCAGGAACTTCTTGCTTAAACAACATTGCCATGAATTGAGGATGAGACCTTGAAAGAAATATTTGTGGACCCTTTAATTCTGAACGTACATCATAAATATATGCTTTGACTCTATCACCGTTCCTTAAATTTTCTCTCGGTATAGTTTGATCTTTTCTTATAACACCCTCAGCCTTACCTAAATCAAGAATAATATTTCCAAACTCAGATCTTTTTACTACTCCATTGACTATTTCACCTACTCTATCCTTGTATTCATTATATTGTCTTTCTCTTTCAGCTTCCCTAACTTTTGATGTAATCACTTGTTTAGCTGATTGAGCAGCAATTCTACCAAAATCCATTGGTGGCAATGGATCTAATAATTCATCTCCTATTTGAGCTGCGCCATTTATTTTTTTAGCATCTTTGATATTAATTTCTAAAAATTTATTTTTAACATCTTCGACAACTTCCATTTTTCTAGAGATTAAAATATCACCATTCTCTTGATTGATTTCTGCAACAACTTCATTTTCCTCTCCAAAATTACTTTTCGCAGCTTTTACTATAGCTTCTTCCAAAGCAGATAGAACAATCTGTTTATCAATCATTTTTTCTTGAGCAACAGTTTCAGCTATTCTCAAAATTTCTATTTTGTTTGCACTTACCATTATATTTCCTTTAAAGTAAAAAAAAAGTGGGCTTAACCCACTTTAATTTTTTGGTTTAGCAATAATGTATACATTCTATACACTTCAAAAAATAAGAAATCAAGCAATGAAAATATTGTTTTAATTCAATATGTTAATTGCGAAAAATTTCGATTTTGTAAATATCTTTCTTTTTAGATATTGCTTTTTTTTGGTAATTGGAAATTCCATACATAGAATCTGATTTTTTCATACGCCCAAAGTTCACCTTATCCAATTGGTTTTCGTTACTTATAGCTAGTTTTATTTCTTCAAAATAGTTATTTGAGTCAGTCGAAATAAAAATTTTTCCTTTCTTTTTAAGTAGTTTATTCATTGCTAGAAGGTTTTTGTGATTTAGCAGTCTTCTCTTTTTATGCCTTTTTTTTGGCCAAGGATCAGGGTTAATAACATATATTTCATCAATTGTCTTAAATTTAAGTGACTTAAGTAAGTATATAAAATTTACCCCACATAACTTTATATTTTGTACGTTTGATTCATTAATAAATTTTAAGACTTTTGCTATTCCATTAATGTAAACTTCAGATCCAATATACAAAAAATCTGGGTTTTTACTTGCATTATCTATTAAATAATCACCTTTACCAAATCCTACTTCTATAACTATTTTTTTAAAATTATTTTTGAAAGATAAGTTAAGATCATAATTTTTAGTTTTTAAAAAACTAATAACATCATTATCAATCGAATATTCACTAAATTTACTTTTAATTAAATCAATATTTGATCTAGATATTTTTTTTGAAATTCTTCTTCCATGAAATTGATAGAATTCAGGAAACTGATTGCTTAAATCAAGCAAAAAATTAAATATTTTTAAGTTGATCTGCTAAATCAGTTTTCTCCCACGAAAATGAACCATCATTACCCACTTCTCTTCCAAAATGGCCGTAAGCAGCTGAGCCTTTATATATTGGTTTGTGTAATTCTAGATGATCTCTAATTCCTCTAGGAGTCAGATCAACAATATTATTTAATTTTTTTATCAAAGTATCATTATCAACTTTCCCAGATCCATGAGTATTAACATAAAAAGATAAAGGTCTCGATACTCCGATAGCATATGCTAACTGAATTGTACATTTGTCAGCCAAATCTGCTGCAACTATATTTTTTGCAAGATATCTTGCAATATATGCGGCAGATCTATCAACTTTAGTAGGATCTTTTCCTGAAAATGCTCCACCTCCATGAGGTGCAGCTCCTCCATATGTATCAACAATTATTTTTCTACCTGTAAGACCAGTATCGCCGTCAGGTCCTCCAGTTTCAAATCTACCTGTTGGATTAATATGAAATTGAGTATTTTTTAGCCATTCTTCTGGAAGTGCTTCTTTAATAAATGGTGTAACAATTGCTTCTACATCAGACAACTCTAAATCTTTATCATGCTGAGTAGAGACAACTACTTCTGTACATTCCAAGGGAGTGGAGTCATTATACTTTAAAGTAACTTGACTTTTTGAGTCGGGCTGAATTCCACTAATTGTTTTATTTTTTCTAGCTTCCGCAAGATTTCTTAAAATCAAATGTGAATAGTAAATAGGGGCAGGCATTAAAACAGGGGTTTCTTTACAAGCATAACCAAACATTATGCCCTGGTCACCAGCACCTTGGTCCTTATTATCTTTTGCATCAACTCCCATTGCAATATCACCAGATTGACCATGTACGTAGGATGTAAAATTAAAATTTTGCCAATGAAACTTATCTTGCTCGTAGCCTATATGCTTTACTGCTTCCCTTGCTAAGGATTCATAATCACAATTGAAACCCTCAGGCCCTCGTACCTCACCAGATACAACTACTTGATTTGTAGTAACCAATGTTTCTAGAGCAACTCTCCAATTTTCAGAATTTGGCTGTGCTAAAAAATCATCAACTATATAATCAGAAATTATATCACAAACTTTATCAGGATGTCCCTCTGAGACAGACTCGCTGGTAAACAAATATTCTTTATTCATGATTCTAATCTCTAGTTAATTTTGAGGTAGAATAGCCAATTAAAAAAAATAAGACTATAAAAAAATATAAAATGTTATCCCCAAATTGAGTATAAAAAGTACTTCTAATTTTTCTTGGAATTTGTATATCGATAAAACCTATTTCTCCATAGGGAATAAATTCCTCAACTTCTCCAATTGGATTTATTAGTGCTGAAATTCCCATATTCGCTGAACGAATAAGAGGCAATCCATTTTCAACAGAACGAAATCTAACATGTGTAAAATGTTGTTGAGGTCCAGCTCCATTACCAAACCACGCATCATTAGTAATATTAGCCAACAGCATTGTGTTAGGACGTATATTTTCTCTAGTAAGATTTGGAAAAATTCCTTCATAACAAATTAAAGGGGCTACATATTGATTAAAAGATTTATTTGCACTACCTGAACTAAATGACTCAAAGGGAATAAACTTTTTTAACCCAATACTATTTAATATATTTTGAAATGGTATAAATTCACCAAAGGGCACAAGCTTTCGCTTATCATAAATTTGATTATTAAATGATACTGAATTATAAAATTCTTTTCCATTGGATCTGATAAAACCACCAAACCAATTATCTTTTATTTTTTGACGTAGTCCAAATGATGTTTCAGGGAAAAAAGTAGGAATTTCATTCGAACCAAGTGAAATCATTTTTTCAAAAGATTCATTTGACCATTTTTCGTCTTGATTAAAATTAGTACTTACTAATCTAATTTTATCTTCACTATTATACACATTTTCATAATTTAAAACTCGATTATACCCAAATAAATATAGAGCAACTAAAGTAGAAATAGAAAATACACACAGAATAATATTTATCTTATTAAAATTTATTGAAAATATTCCTGCTGCACAAAATATAGAAATAAGTCCTAAACCAAAAACACCTATTAATGACAATGCCTGCATAAAAATAATTGACCATGACCAACTATATGCAATTAAGTTCCAAGGAAACCCTGTAAATAGAGTACTCCTCAATATTTCAAAAAGGCACCAAAATACTGAAAAGTAAAATATTCGTGAAATATTTACACTCCAAAAAAATGAATTTATTAGTTGCATTATTCCATAAAATGTTCCGAGAATTAATGGTAAAAAAATGAGTGGAAAAGGCACAAGAAAAACTAAATTTGCATCAAAAACAAAAATAGAATTTGTAATCCAGTAAATGCTTGTAACAAAAAAACCAAATCCAAATAGAATTCCTGTTAAAAACATCAGTCTATAATCTTTTCCATAATTTAAAAAAATATAATCATTAAGCTTAAAAAATAAGCCAATAATAATTAATGAAAAAAATGGAATGTTATAAGGATCAAAAGAAAGGGTAAGTAGACCTCCTAGAATTAATGATATTAATAAGAATATTCTCTTTTTATTTGAAAAAAAAAAATGATAGTTCATTTTTATGATTTTATTTGTGTGATTTTTATAGATTTTATTCTTCTAGGATCCGCATCATTAATTTCAAACGTTAGTCCTGATTCATGTTTTAGGATTTCCCCTCTTTGCGGAACTCTTCCAGCCATAGCAACTACCAAACCACCCAACGTATCTACATCATCACTATTGTAATATTTAAATAAATTTATTTTTGAAAGCTTCTCAAATTCTTTAATTTCAACCCTTGCACTTGCCTCAAAAGAATTAGGGGATATTTTAATTAACGTTGGCAAATTCTGTTCATCATGCTCATCTTCTATCTCTCCTGTAATTTCTTCAATAACATCTTCGATGGTAACCAATCCGTCAGTTCCACCGTATTCATCTATTACGATTCCCATATGTAATCTTGTAAGTTGCATTTTCATTAATAAGTCTAATACTGGCATAGATGGGGGTATTTCAATGATATCTCTTTTTATTTTTTTTAAAAATCCTTCTTCAAAATTTCCTTCATTTTGATACTTAACTAGATCTTTTATATGTATCATTCCAATAATGTTATCGAGATTTTTTTCATAAACAGGAACTCGTGAATGAGACTCCTTAATAAAAACCTCTAAAACTTTGTTGAAAGAATCGTTAACTTCAACTGCTCCTATGTCTGCTCTTGGTATCATAATGTCAATAGATCTAATTTGACCGATCTTTAAAACATTTAATAACATAGACCTTTCTTGTTTAGAAATATTCTCATCATCTTTTTTTACAGTATCCAAAACGGTTTCAAGATTCTCTTTCAGAGAAGCATTTTTTGATATATTTGATGAAAGAAATTTATTAAATATATTTTTAAACATTATTGAGAAAATATTTTTTGAAATACCTTTTGTTCTATATTATTCATCTCTTCATACTGCTTGATAGTTTTATGATCAAATCCAAACAGATGGAGTACACCATGGATAGTAATCTTAGATAAATATATATATTTTTGAATTTTAAGCTTCTTTGACTCATTTAAAATTTTTTGAAGTGAAATTGCAATATCTCCAACCATATGATTATCACCAAAGACATTTTCATTCATTGGAAAAGCAAGGACATTGGTCGATCTATCTTTATTCCTGTATCTTTTATTAAGTAATCTTATCTTAGAATTTGAAGTAAGTAAAAAGCTAACTTCTAAATTATTTTTTTTAGCCTTACATACTGTATCTATTGTTACTTTTGCTGCTTTTAAAATATTTCTTTTAAATAATGGCATTTCCTTAAGCCAGTAAGGTTCTTCAACATTAAAACTAATTTTAATCATTTAAATTAATCTATACTAAGATGAGGTGTCAAATAAATCTTTAATATGTTCGTCGTGTGCATCATAGGCATTAATAATTTTTGTAACCATTTCATCTCTCACGATATCTTTTGAGTCAAAATTAATAACTTCAATATCATCAATTTTTTCTAAAATTTTAATTGATTTAATTAAACCTGAATCGCTCTTTCTATTTAAATCTGTTTGTGAAGGATCCCCTGTAACAACCATACGAGAATTTTTACCACACCGAGTTAAAAACATCTTAATTTGATTATATGTAGCATTTTGTGCCTCATCTAAAATAACGAATGAATTATTTAATGTTCTACCTCTCATGAATGCCAATGGCGCAATTTCGATTTCTGCTGAGTGAATTTTACGCATAGCTTCATCAGAAGGCATGAGATCGTAGAGAGAATCATATAAAGGCCTTAAGTAAGGGTCAACTTTCTCTTTTAAATCTCCTGGCAAAAATCCTAATTTTTCCCCGGCTTCAACTGCAGGCCTCGATAATATTATTCTATCAAATTTATTTTCTAATAATTGAGAAACCGCTGCAGCTACAGCTAAAAATGTTTTTCCAGTTCCAGCAGGTCCTATAGCAAAAATAATCTGTTTTTTTTGTAAGATTTCTAAATACTCGTTTTGTCTTTTACTCTTTCCTACTACGTCACATTTATTGGTTTTTGTCACAGTAAAATTTTTGACATTCTCTGAAGTGTTTGAAAGTTGCATTTTTAGATTCTCCTGTATTAAGTTTTTATCCCTTAGACCTTTATTAAATTTAATCTCTTGAACTGTTTTCAAAATAACATTTCTTAATAAGTTTCGGTATTTCTTTTCTCCACATATATTTAACCGGTTTCCTTTTTGAAAAATCTTTAAAGGTAATATTGATTCAAAAAAAGATATATTTTCATTGTTAATACCAAATATTTCCAAGGTATCAGAATTATTGATATTCATAGTTAGTGAACTCGAAGAGCTGTTCGATGTGTGAGGTGGTATGATCTTTAAGTTTTTATTTTTCAAGATATAAAACTAATATGTATTAAGCATTACCATATAAACTCTTATGGTTGCAAGATGTAATTTTAACATCCATTTCTTCTCCAATTAGCACTAATTGAGATTCTAAATAAACAGACTGCATATATGGTGTTCTTCCAAAAAAGTACTTTGGATTACTAGCACTTTGATTTTCTACGAGAACCTTTACATTTTTGTTACAAAAAGAATTATTATATTTGAATTGTATATCCTTTAACTTATCTTGAAGAATGGATAATCTTTCTTTTTTTATATTTAAACTAACCTCATCTTTTTCTGAAGCTGCTTTTGTTCCAGGCCTTTCACTATATATAAATGAATAAGATTGAGTAAATTTTATTTCTTCAACTAATTTCATAGTTTCATTAAAATCTTTTTCTGTTTCTCCAGGGTAACCAATTATAAAATCAGATGAAATTTCAATATTGGGGTTTGCTTGTTTTAATTTTTCTATAATCTTTCTATAATCATAGGAATTATATTTTCTATTCATCTTTTTTAGGATCTGATCTGACCCAGACTGAACAGGTAAGTGTAAAAAAGGCATAAGTTTTTTATTTTGTGAATGTAATTTTATTAGTTCATTTGTCATATTTATTGGATGAGAAGTTGTGTACCTTATTCTTTTAACCTCATCAATTTCACTAATAAGATTTATTAAATAACTTAAGGAGTATTGCTTACCTTGATGGTAATAATTATATGCATTAACATTTTGTCCAAGGAGAACTATTTCACTTGCACCATTTTTAGCTACTAACTCTGCTTCTCGTTTAATATCACTAAAGTGTCTTGAATACTCAGGTCCTCTTGTGAAAGGAACAACACAGAATGAACAGAATTTATCACATCCTTCTTGGATAGTTATAAATGATGAAACTCCTTTTGATTTTTTTTCCTCGTTAATATAATCAAATTTTTCATTAATAATAAAATCAGTATTTATTAACTTTTCTTTATACTTCTCATTATCCTTAATCATCTGGGGTAGCAAGTGATAGCTTTGAGAACCTAAAACAATATCTATATTATTATTTTTATTGAACATTTCAGAATTTTCAGCTTGTGCAACGCATCCTACTACAGCTATTGTTTTACTTTGACTAAATTTAGTAATCCGACCTATATCGGAATAAACTTTGTGAGCAGCTTTATCCCTAATATTGCAAGTATTAAATACAACTACATCAGCATTATTGATCTCTTTTTTTTCTGTCATTCCATGATTTTCAAGTATTGATGTAATTTTTTCGCTATCATATACATTCATCTGACATCCATAAGATTTTACAAAAAAAGATTTTGAATTCATATTCTATATTTTAATTGTATTATTTAAGCCTGTAAGTATTTGTTCTTCACAAAATAAAGAAATTTCTTTTCTATTACTAAAATATTTCATTGAAGTTTCTGGGTGAAAAATTAGATGTACTGTAATTGATCCACTTGATAAAAATTCTTTCATCGAATTAACCATGGATGTTTCGCCTACCCATGCGATCATCCTTCTTGAGTAAATTCCCATAGGCAAATTGTTTTTACTAACGTAACAAATAGATATCGGTTGAACATTAATTGCTTTTTCACCTGAATTTACACATTCAAAAAGTGATGATTTAAATTTTCTAATGCTATTACCATCAGAAGTTGTACCTTCGGGAAAAAGAATTAAGCTCTCTCCATTTAATAACTTTTCTTTTATAAAATTATTATACTCATAAATCATGCCTTTATTTGAATTATCTATAAAAAATGTATTACTTAATTTTGCTAAAAAACCAAATATACCCATAGAGGCAACTTCCTTCTTTGCAATAAATCTTGCATTCAGAACTGAGCCTAAACATAAAATGTCAAACCAAGAAACGTGATTAGCAATATAAAGAGTCCCCGTACTTTCTTTTTTTTGTTTCTTTAGCCCTTGAATATCAACACGAATACCAGCAAGGTTCTTGATTACTTTATAAAAAAACAGCGGGTATATATTTTTTAAATTAAGTTTGGAAATATTTAATAATATTTGAATAGGAATTGTTATTATTATAAAAATACTTAAGCAAAATAATATCGAGAATAATCTTAATGAACGCATAAAAATAAAAAATTATTTTTTTTTAATTTTAGTTCCATATAATTCCAATCTATGATCTACCAAATCGAATCCAAGTTCTTTAGATATTTTCTTTTGTATTTTTTCTATATCTTCATTTATAAATTCGTGAACCTCACCTGTATCGATGTCGATTAAATGATCATGATGATCATTGGAAACTGATTCATATCTTGATCTTCCATCTTTAAAATCATGTTTTTCTAGTGCTCCGTATTCTTCAAATAGTTTTACTGTCCTGTATACAGTGGCTATACTAATATTCTGATCTTTTTCATTAGCTTTCAAATGAATTTGGTTTACGTCAGGATGTCCATTAGAAGACAAATCATCAATTACATCAGCTATCGTATTTCTTTGATCCGTCATCCTTAAGCCTTTTTCAGTACAGAGTTTTTTAAGATTTATCATTTTTTAAGTTTTAAAAAAATTTTTTGTATACAGTGGTTTGGGAACATAGTTTTTTTCACTTAAATTTTTTGCTATCTCATAAATATCATTGATTTTATAGTCTATAAACTCAATTAGTTTAACTGTTTTTATTTTTTTATTAACCTCTAAATACTTTTTAAATTCTAATCCATCACAAATAGTTCTTGTTTCTGGATTAATTTTGAGATCTCGATCTTCAAAATTAAATAATTCAGGAGCTGATCTTGCTTTTCCAGAAGAACTAAATTTTTGAATAAAGAAAGTCTTTTGATTATTTTGTATCAGTATATTTTTTAATCCTTTTTTATCATTTTTGAAAGACATTAAATTAAGAATTTCAAATTTAGATATACCAATAACTTTTATATTTAAATATAAATTTACAATTTTTGCAAAAGTAATGGCAGAACGAATTCCGGTAAAACTTCCAGGTCCAGTTACTATAATGATTTTCTTAATTGATTTATAATTTTCGCCCATTTTCGAAAATGAGCTTTGAATTTCTACTACTAATTTTTCTGAAATATTTTGAGACAGTTTGCTTTTTTTTTGAAAAATCATCTTTTTATTTCTAAAAAAAGCAAATTCAAGACCGAGGGTACAATTTATTATTAAAATCATGATCTTGATATTTATAATATATATAATAGAAACTAAGTAATAAAAAAATTCAAAAATGATTCATTATAAAAACTTTTTAATAGTCACATTTTTTTTAACTATTTACCTTTTTCCTTTATATACATCCATTGCTGATACAAAGAAGGATAATGGGGCTTCTGTCTTTATGTATCATAGGATTGGCGAAAGCAAATATCCTTCCACTAATGTAACCATTGAGCAATTTAATAAACATATAAATTATATTTCTAAGAATGATTTTAATATTATTCCCCTTGATGAAGTTCTATCGATCATACTAAACAATGAAAAGTTTGATAAAAACACAGTTTCATTTTCAGTAGATGATGCGTATGAATCTTTTTATTTAAATGCTTGGCCTAAATTTAAAGAAAATAATATTCACGTAACCTTATTTGTTTCGACTGAGATAATAAATAATAAAACAAATGGATATATGAATTGGGACCAAATAAGAAATTTCTTAAATGAAGGTGGGAGCGTTGGTCAACATACTGCATCCCATTTGCATATGCCATTAAATTCTATTGACTTAGTAAAAAATGATATTTTAGAATCACATAAAACTTTTATAAAAGAATTAGGATTTATACCGAAATTATTTGCTTATCCTTATGGAGAAACAAGTAAAGAAGTTATTAATGTTTTAAAAGAATTTAATATAACTCACGCTTTTGGACAACATTCTGGAGTTATATCAACTTTTGATAATAAATACTACTTACCCAGATTTTCATTAAATGAACAATTTAGCGATTTAGATAGATTTATTTTTGCTGCAGAGTCCTTGCCATTAGTTATTGAAGATTTTTTACCAAGCGATATGTACTTAACTCAAAATTTAAAACCAAAAATTGAATTTTCAATTAAAACTGATATTGAGATTGCTCAATTAAATTGCTTTGCAAATCCAGGAGGAAATTGGTCAAGTCAAAAAATTATAAACATAACTGAAAATAGAGTTCAGATTTTACTAAATGATAATTTTAAAAGTGGCAGAGGAAGAATTAACTGCACTGTTCAACAAGATAAAAACTGGCACTGGTTTGGATATCAATTTTTAATTAAATAATATCTGATTGAACTGACTGCGTTGAAAAGTGGTCAATACTTACATCATCAAAATCATCGAGATCATTAGATTGAATGATGAGTTTTATTTTTTCAGGATAACCCTGATCTGTAGAATAGTTGTATAAGTATTGTGATAGTTCAATGCCATCTAGCTTGATTCCATTTTTTCTCATTACGAATCGATTAAGTCTAAATTCATCATAATGGTAATTTGAATTTAAATTTTTCATATAAGAAGAAACTGAATTTTTTAAATTTTTAAATGATTTAATTTTATGAATCTCACTATCAGATCTTTCTTCAGGAATAATACCTTCACCATTTCCCCATATATATTGGCCAAAAAGTGCATTTCCCTCAGATGCAAACCTAGAGGTTCCCCATCCACTTTCAACTGCAGCTTGTGATAGAGCAATTGAAACAGGAATAGCATCAATTTTCATCAATAATTCATCAATAGAATTATTTTTAACTTCATACTCTTCTATTTTTTTACTCAGCCATACTGCTTCTCTTCTTTTTATAAAATTAAATTTATTATTTAACTTTTCTATTTTAATATTTTGTGAAATCAAATTCTCATTCTCTCTAACAATCAACGGAAGAGCTACTTTAATAAATAAATTCTTTCTCAAAGAAGAAGAATAAATACTTTTAAAATCATCTGGAAACTTACTAATTATAATATTTGGAACTTTTTTATTCTTCTTAATATAATCAATATCAAAAAATTGATGATTAAGCTTTTCTCTAAGAATTTTTGAAGTTAAGATTTTATTTTGACTAAACTCATTTTGATTAATTGCTTGGCTAAATTGTTCGGTTTTAGGAATATTAATATACTCTTGCCTATCTGAAATATTATGTTTCAAATAAATTGACTGTCCAAAAATTAATGAAAGTAAAACAGTAAAAGTAAATAAAAAAGCTAGTAAGTAATATATTCTAAATAATAAATTTAGCTCTTTACTCTTATTTTGAAATAAGAACCTAATTAAAATATTTGAAATCATAATATCTGCTCAACTTTTTTAATTTCAGGGAGTTTATTCTTTAACAAATTTTCAATACCATTTTTTAATGTTAATGTTGCACTAGGGCATCCAGCACAGCTTCCTTTTAATTGAAGATACACTATGCCTTCTTTGTATTCTTTAAATTGAACATCTCCTCCATCTTGTGATATTGCAGGTTTGATTTTTGATACTAATATACTGTCAATCATTTTTACAATATCATAATCATCTTCTTGATATACAATTGTATTTAAATCTTCTTTAACAACATTAGAATTAATTGCTTTTTCACCAGAACTTAAATGATCAGATATTATTTTTAATATTGGAGCTTTTAGTTGGTCCCATAAGTACTCTGATTTATTAATTGAAATAAAATTTTTTCCAAAAAAAACTTTTTCTACTCCATCGACTTTTAATAAAGATTCAGCAAGACTTGAATTCTCACATTCACTTAATTTCGAGAACTCAAAGGAGCCAGAATCTAAAATATCATTTTCAAGTAAAAATTTTAGTGAGTTAGGATTTGGAGTAGTCTCAGTTTGTATAAACATAGTTAAATATAAAAAGTTTTATCAATTTATATATTTAGATTCTCAAAAAAATCATGTTTTTTTTTAAGTTACTGAATTTACAGATTTTTTTATTCTGCTCTGGAGGCAAGATCATCAATTGACTCATCTGATAATTCTTGCGGAACGATTACTATGGGTACAGGTAACTTTCCTGATTTTTGACCTGCCAATAACGTAACAAGTGGCCCAGGTTTTTCACCACTTGAAGCGGCTAAAACTAAAAATCTCACAGCATCATCTTCCTCTAAAACTTCAATTATTTTCTCACTTGCTATTCCTTCTTTAACGCATAATTCAGGAGTAATCCCGGTGAGATCATTAATAAATTTTGACCATTTTTTTAATTTTTCTTGTGCCTCATCTCTAGCCTCTTGCAATATTATTTCTTCGACTGACTGCCAATGTTGAGGATCATGATGCTCTATAATCTTCAACAAAACAATGCCGCCTTTAGTGCTTGCTGCTCTCTTTGAAGCAAATCTAACTGCTACTCCTAGCTCCTCAGAATCATCTACAATTACCAAAAATTTTGATCTATGTTTCATTTTTTTATAAAACCTACTATATCATAAACTTCTGTTAAAGTCTTCATGGCTCTTTCATTCGCTTTTTCAGAACCGTTTTTTATAACTGAATCTAAATATTTTTTATCATTCATTAATCTTGAGACTTCAGATTTTATTGGATGTATAATTTCAATTAGAGCTTGAGAAAGATTTTCTTTAAAGCCAGAAAAATTCTGGCCTCTATAAATCTTAATTAAATCTAATTTTGATTTTTTAGTTACTCCACTAAAAATATTAAGCAAGTTATTTACTTCAGGTAGATCATTAATTTCCTTTTCTGTTTCAGGCATTACAATGTCAGCTGTCTTGGCTTTTTTTATCTTTTTTTCAATACTATCATTATCATCCATTAAACTAATTCTTGAATAATTAGATTCATCAGATTTACTCATTTTTTCTAAACCATTTCTTAAAGACATAATTCTTGATATATTTTTATCAATAAAAGGTTCCGGTAAAGGAAAAAAGTTTTTAGCTTTAAAGTCATTATTAAATTTTTGAGCAATGTCTCTTGTTAATTCAAGATGTTGTTTCTGATCATTCCCAACAGGGACATGGGTAGCTTTATAAAGTAAAATATCTGCCGCCATTAGAGTTGGATATGAAAATAACCCTGAACTAACATTTTCTCTATCATGTCCGGCCTTTTCTTTAAATTGTGTCATTCTATTCAGCCACCCCATTCGACACACACAATTAAGTATCCATGCAAGTTCAGCATGACAAGGAACACTACTTTGATTAAACATAATACTCTTTTTTGGATCAATTCCACACGCTATATATGTTGCAACAACTTCATAAGTATTATTTTTTAATTCAATTGGATCTTGTTTAACAGTTATTGCATGTAAATCAACTACACAAAATAAACAGTCATATTCATGTTGCATTTCGATAAAATTTTTTATTGCACCCAAGTAATTTCCGATATGTAAATCTCCAGAAGGTTGGACGCCCGAAAAAACAATTTTGTTCTTTAAATTATTCATTAGATAAGAAACTCTTTTTTATTCCATTATATGAGAAAGGTTTATAAAAAGAAATTAAGAAGAAATAAACTATTATAGACGATAATAAAATCACTGAAATACCTAATAATTTATAAATTAGTAATTCTTGAAAATAGTAAGAGTAGTAATAATTTGCACACACTAAATAGAAACCTAGTGCAGCAGATGCACAAATAATAACAGATACTGGGTAAAACATATCTCTACTTAAGTTAAAATATTTTTTATTAGCTAAAAAAACATATAGCACTAAAACATTTAACCAAGCAGAAATAGATGTAGCTATAGCTATTCCAATAAATCCAACGTGGTAAAATAGCAAAATGCTTAAAGAAGTATTAATAATCAAATTAAAAAATGAAATTATAAAAGGTAGTTTTGCATTTTCATAAGCAAAAAATACAGGAGTTAATATTTTAACTAAAACAAATGCTACTAGACCTAATGAAAACATTTTTAGAGCCATAGAAGTTTGACTTGTAGCAAAACTATTGAACTCTCCTCTTTCAAACAGAACTTGTACAATAATATCAGGTATAAAATAAAGTCCCACTGAAGCTGGGATACTGAATATAAGCGCAAATTGTATAGTTTTCTCAATTGTAACATGGACCTCAGATAGTAAGTTACTTTTTATTTTTTTAGAAATACTTGGCAGCAATGCAATACCTAGAGCAATACCAACTAGTGCTAATGGCAGTTGATAGATTCGATCTGCATAGTACAAATAGGATACCGCACCTGACTCATAAGATGCTATTATTGTTCCGATTAAAATATTAATTTGAAGTAAACCTGATGCAAAAAAACTAGGAAAAAATAAATTAAAAAAACCTTTAACTGAATTCGATGCTTTTAGAGTAAATGAAATAACTATTTTGTTTGATTTGATGGAAAAAAACAAAAATATTAATTGTATAATTCCAGCGGCTATGACACCCCATGATAAAAAAAGTAAAAAGTTATTTGAAAGATAGTAAGATATAATCAGTGATAGACATAAAATAATATTTAAAATAATTGGTAATGCTGCGGACAGTGCAAATTTACCATTTGCATTTAAAATAGAGGAATATATTGAGGAAATACTTATTAAAACTAGAAATGGAAATATAATTCTAGAAATATATATCAGCTGAGAAAATTTTTCTTCATCTCCTATAAAACCTGGAGCAATCAATTGCAAAAAGTATGGCATAAATATCTCAACCAAGATAACAATTAATAAAGTTGATAAGGTTAAAATTGCAATGATGTTACCAGCAAAAATTCCTGACTCATCTTTTTCTTTTCCCAAAACTAATTTAGAATAAATTGGCACAAATGCTGAATTTAATGCCCCTTCTGAAAAAATCCTTCTAAATGTGTTTGGGAATCTAAAAGCCACAAAAAATATATCTGCTAAGAATCCTGCACCTAGAAAATTTGCAATCAAAATATCTCTTAAAAATCCAAAAATTCTACTTAAAAAAGTGAAAAATGAATATATTGCTGAAGATTTAAGAACGTTCATATGATAGTTGTTGATTAATACATTTTGATCTAAATAAAGGCAAAATTAATAATTTTTAATTAACTTATTATATAGGTTTTGAATTTGAATAGCAGGTAAAAACCTATATAAGTAGGCGCAGAGAAAAAATATGACAAAAAAAGATAGGGAAGAACATTTTAGTGAAAAAGAGGCTTTATTGTTCCATGCTCAAGGAAAACCTGGCAAAATTGAAATAAAGCCAACAAAACCTCTTTCGACTCAAAGAGATTTGTCTCTTGCTTATTCTCCGGGTGTGGCTGCACCTGTTAACGCAATCTCCGATGACACGAATTCTGTTTACGATTATACCAGCAAAGGAAACATAGTAGCTGTTATTTCAAATGGAACAGCAATTCTTGGTCTCGGAAATCTGGGAGCTCATGCGTCAAAACCCGTTATGGAAGGAAAGTCAGTTCTTTTTAAAAGATTTTCAGATATAGATTCTATTGATTTAGAAGTTGATACTGAAGATACAAATGAATTTATAAATTCTGTTAAATTTTTAGGCCCTTCTTTTGGTGGAATTAATCTTGAGGATATAAAAGCACCTGACTGTTTCATAATAGAAGATACGTTAAAAGAGTCGATGGATATTCCAATATTTCATGATGATCAACATGGAACTGCAATTATTTCTGCTGCTGCACTTATCAACGCTTTAGATTTGGTAGGTAAAAAATTATCTAATATTACTATTGTTATTAATGGTGCTGGTGCAGCGGGAATTGCTTGTTTAGAACTCTTAAAATCAATGGGACTTCCAAATGAAAATGGAATTTTATGTGATACTAAAGGTGTAATTCACACAGATAGAAAAGAAAACATTAATCAATGGAAATCTGCACATGCTATTAAAACAAAAAAAAGATCACTTGAAGATGCATTAAAAGGAGCTGATGTTTTTTTTGGTTTGTCTAAAGGGAATATTGTATCTCAAAGAATGGCAAAATCTATGGCAGATAAACCTATCATTTTTGCTATGGCTAATCCTGAACCTGAAATACTTCCTGAAGTGGTTAAAGAATGTAGACCTGATGCCATTATAGCTACAGGTCGATCTGACTACCCCAATCAAGTTAACAATGTTTTAGGTTTTCCATATATTTTTAGAGGAGCGTTAGACGTGAGAGCTACTACAATAAATTTAGAAATGAAAGTTGCTGCAGCTAAAGCCATTGCTGAACTAGCTAAAGAAGATGTTCCAGACGAAGTGGCAAATGCATATCCTGGTCAAAGACCTCAATACGGACCAGACTATATTATTCCTTCACCTTTCGATCCAAGACTAATAAGCAAAGTTCCGCCAGCAGTGGCGAGAGCAGCTATGGATACAGGTGTTGCAAGAAAAGCTATTGTGGACATGGATCAGTACGCAAGTGATCTTTCTGCTAGATTAAACCCATCTGAAGGTTTGCTACAAAAAATATTCCAAGAAGTAAAAGAAAATCCTAAAAGAGTTATCTTCACAGAAGGTGAGGAAGAAGATATGATTCGATCTGCCGCTATATTTCTAAATAATGGGATGGGAACACCGATTCTCATTGGGAGAGAAGAAGTTATCAAACAAAAAATGTCTGACATCGGTTTAGATTTTTTTGATCAAATGGAAATACATAGCACAAGAAATAAATCTGAACATGATCGCTATGCCGAACATATTTACGGAAGACTACAAAGAAAAGGTTTTTTAAAAAAAGATTGTCTTGAATTATTAAGTAGTGAAAGAAATGTTTTTGCAGCATGTATGGTTTCACTGAATGATGCTGATGCAATGATATGTGGATTAACTAGAAGTTATGCTGCTTCACTAGAAAGTATTGAATATGTATTAGATCCAATACCTAATAAAACAATATTAGGCATGACGGTGATGCTATGCAATGGTAGAACAATATTTGTTGCTGACTCTAATGTACATGACATGCCTAACGCGAAACAGCTTGCAAATATTACACAAGAAAGTGCAGAAGTTGTAAGAGATGTCTTTGGAATAGAGCCTAGGGCTGCACTAGTTTCATACTCGAATTTTGGCAAACCTTTCACAGAAAGGTCTGTATACATGAAAGATGCTATAAAAATTCTAAATGAGAGAAATGTTGATTTCGAATATGATGGTGAAATGGGAGCTAATATTGCACTTAATGAAAATTTAATGAAGCTTTATCCTTTTTGTAAGCTAACGGGTCCAGCTAATCTACTAATTATGCCCGCTATTCATAGTGCTAGTATTTCAACAAAAATGCTTCAAGAGCTAGGTGGTGGAAATCTAGTAGGTCCATACTTAGTTGGATTTAAAGAGAGAATTCAAATAGCTCCTCACGGGGCCAATGTAGCAGACATAGTTAATCTTGCTGCACTTGCCGCATATAAAAGTTAGCTATTTATAAATTGAGCAATTTCCTTGGTTGCTTTTTTTGCTTCTGGCAAAAAACTAAATATCTGCCAAACGTGTGGAAGATCATTATAGATACTTAGAATAACTTTGTTATTTCCTTTTTTAATTTTTTTTTCTACTTCAATTGAATCACTTAATAAAATCTCAATATCACTAACTTGTATTAAAGTTTCAGGAAAAAATTCATAATTTGCAAATATTGGGGATATAAGTGGATTTTGATAATCTTGATTAGGCGCATACCATTCTTCAACATTTTTTTTCATAGATTTTGATGTAGAAAGCCAATCATCATAAGATAAGTAAGGATCTTTTTTAGAATTCGTTTTAATACTCTCTCCTTCACCTGTTAAATCTGTCCAAGGTGAGAGTAAAAATAATTTTTTTGGAACATTTTTACCAAGCTCCTGCAATTTTAATGTGCTTACTAAAGTTAAATTCCCCCCAGCTGAGTCACCTCCAAAAAAAATATTCTTACTCTCATATCCAATCTTGATCAATTCGTCATAGCTTGCAATTGCATCGTTTAATGCAGCAGGATATGGGTTTTCTGGAGCTAGTGAATAATCAATAGCGTAAATGTTCATTTTTGATTTTTCACATAAGTCAGCTAGAAAATTTTTATGAGTCTCTGGAGACCCTGCTACATAACCACCACCATGAAAATATAAAATACATTTTTCTTTATCATGTTCCTTATGCGAGAATTTTAAAGTTCTTATTTGGTCCAGATACATTTCATCAATTGCAATATCAAAATCCTTTGAACCAAATATTTTTTTTGTAAGCCATTCTGACAAAACTGAATCAGTTTTTTCCTCATAACCTTTTTGATTCATCATTTTTCTTGCGTCTAAGTAAGAAGATTCTTCAACTGTAGATTTTTTTTGTTTTATATATTTTTTTAAAATAAAATTTACAAACTTAGATTGTAGACTCATTAATTAATTCCCATACTCATTATCAAAGATTATCCCAGATAATTTTTGCAATATCAATTTTATATAATCTCTTAATTTCTTGTATACATGTAGGGGAAGTAACATTTATTTCTGTCAAAAAATTACCTATTACATCAATTCCAGCAAAAAAAAGACCGTTATCAATTAACTCCTCTTTTATAGTATTGCATATTTCAATGTCTCTTTTAGAAAGTTTAGTCTTGATACATTTCCCTCCCACATGAATATTAGACCTGATTTCATTTCCCTGGGGCATTCTTTTAACAACTCCTACAGGGTTGCCATTCACTATAATAATTCTTTTATCTCCTTTTTTAATCTCAGGTAAAAACTTTTGAACTATAAATGGCTCAAAGCTATTATTTACAAAAGTTTCCAATATTTGATTGTAATTTCTGTCAGATTTATTTAAAAAAAAAATACCTTCTCCACCATTGCCATAAAGAGGCTTAATAACACAATTCTTATATTTAATTACAAACTTATTAACTTCTTCTTCAGATCTTGTAATGATTGTTGGAGGACTGAGTGATGGAAATTTAAGCATTAATAGTTTTTCTGGAGCATTGCGGATACCTATCGGACTATTAATAATTTTTGTTTTACTTCTTATTTGCTCAAGCAAATGCATTGAAGAAATGTAAGACATGTCATACGGAGGATCTTGACGTACAAAAATTACATCCAATGAATCTAATAATAATTTTTTTTTATTACCTAATTGGTATTTTTTGTAATTATTAGATTTAAAACTTATTTGATTAGCTTCGGCATAAACATTGTTTTTTTCAAAATGAAGGGTACTTGGATTAAATATATAATTAATATTTTTTCTTTTTTGTGACTCATAAATGATAGGTAAAGTACTATCTGTCTTAAAATTAATCACAGACAAATAATCCATTTGAAATCCAATTTTCATAGAAAATTTTTAATAATCTTCGGTAGTTATGTTAATATAATCAATAACATCGACAACGCCATAAACTTCTCTACTTAGATTAATTACAGACAGGCGTTCTTCTTCACTTTGAGCAATTCCAATTAAATAGACAATTCCGTTTACTGTTTCAACAGTGTAATTTATGTAAGGTAATTCAGAGTTCAGTAACAACTTTCCTTTAATTTTGGTACTAATTACTAAATCATCAGCAAAACTCAAAATATTTTCATCATTACTAATTTGTAATTCATTAATCACTGTTTGAACTCCATCTATTCCCCAAGCTCCCCTTGTAGCTTCAATTCTTAAATCACTATTCTCAACTGTACCAGTTAAAAGAACTCTACCTTGAGTTACTTCAACATCAACATTAAAGAATATATTTTCATTTGTATCAAAGTATAAATTTTTTATTTGGGCTTTAATTAAAGTGTCATCTACATACTGACCAAGTGTTCTTTCTTCTTTAGAAACTGCAATTGCAGTTGAAGCGGTGCCTACTACTAATTGAGGAGTACAGTTAGAAAATAAAAAAAATAGTAGAATAATACTTAATGTATAAAAATAATTGATTCTTATGCCCATTTAAAACAATATAAACAATATTGAGGGTCTTAACAATTTTATATTTATCTCTTATTTCCAATAATCAATTGATAAACTCTTCTTTTAGAGACTTTATATTTTTCAGCTATTAGTTTGGATATAGTTGAAATACCTAATTTTTCTATTTCTGAGTCTTTTACATAATTCAATATTTGCTTGTCAGAAATTTCATCTAATTGCTTAAAATCGCACGCACTGACAACAACTGTAATTTCACCTAGAATTTTGACCTTTTCATTAAGTTTATTAAGTACATCAATGATGTTACCACTTATTGTCTCCTCATTTTTTTTTGTAAGTTCTCTAACTATTGCAATTTTTCTATCACCCATAGTCAAGCACATATCCGTTAATGTTTTTATTATCCTTTTGGGAGATTCAAAAAAAATAGTTGTCTCATTTGATTTATAAATTCTTTCAAAAAATAGTTTTTGTTTTTTTTTAATGCGTGGAACAAATCCTAAAAAAGAAAATTTTTCTGTCGAAATTCCTGAAATAACCAAGCTACTAATTACTGCTGAAGGCCCAGGAATAGAATAAACATGAATACCATTTTCAATGCACATGTTTACAAGATCAGAGCCTGGATCAGAAATGGTAGGGGTTCCAGCATCAGAAATTAACGAAATAATTTGATTTGATTTTAATTTTACAAGAACTGATTCTATAATTTTTTTTGAGTTATGCTGATGAAATGATTGCATTGAACATTTTATGCCATATTTAGATGTTAATTTTTTACTAATTCTTGTGTCTTCACATAAGATTAAATTAGAGGAAGATAGTATGCTTAAAGCTCTTATAGTTATGTCTGAAAGATTTCCAATTGGAGTTGCTACCACGTATAAACCAGCTTTCATTTCCTCTTTATTAAGACGATCATGGATAGATTTTATGTCAAAATTATTTTGCATGGTTTTCTCACTCAAAAATAATATCATAATATATATCTTTTTTATTTCTTTAATATTATTTGGATGTGAAACAACCCAGATACAAACAAAAACTAATGTTATTGGGACTCATCAAAATAAAGAAAATATTTCAAAAAAGAGTGAAACTAAAATTGAACAGCCTACATCTAAAATTGATTCAGACAATATACCCGATGTTGCAGAAGAAGTTATCAAAGTAGGATTACTCCTTCCTATTACAGGAAAACATTACCAAATTGGAAATTCTTTATTAAATGCATCACAACTTGCACTAGAAAAAACTCAAGAAAAAAATATTAAATTTATTATTCGAGATACTGGTAATGAAGATAATATAACAAAAAATTTTTATAACCTTTTGAATGAAGATGTAGATATTATATTGGGTCCTGTTTTTTCAAAAAATATTTTAAAGATCAAACCATTGGCAAAAGATGAAAATATACAAATTATCACTTTTTCAAATAACAAAAAAATTGCACAAAAAAATATATATATTTTTGGTCTTACACTTGAGGATGAAATTAAATTTATATTGGAACATTCTAAGAAGTTGAATAATAAAAAACTTGCAGCTATTCTCCCAAATAATGAATATGGAATTAGAATTAAAAATGAAATTATAAAATTTATTAATAATAATTCTACTCAATTTGTTAAAACGATCATGTACGATTCTAATAATCCAGATTTTTATGAAGTTTCAAAAGATATATCTGATTATGAGCAAAGAAACATTGAATTAGGATTAAAAATTAAAGAGCTTGAATCACTTGATACTGAGCAATCAAGAAAAGAATTAAGACGTCTTAAAAATCTTGATACTTATGGAGATCTACCATTTGATTCATTGTTTATTGGAGTAGAAAATTTCAAACAATTATCGATGATAAGTTCAATATTGCCATATTATGATGTTGATCCCAAAAAAATTCAGTATTTAGGAAATTCAGTTTGGAACAAAGATTCAATTATAAAAGAACCAGGATTAAATAATTCCCTTTTTACAAGCATTGACAATGACTCATCTAAAAAATTTAGAAATGAATATATTAATATATTTAATAAAAAACCTCATTCTATAGCCAGTTTGGCTTATGATGCTGTAGGGCTAATAATTAATCTTAATAAAAATAATTATCCTATAAATGCTTCATCGCTTACATCGAAAAAAGGCTTTATTGGAATAAATGGTAAATTTAAATTCTTGATCAGTGGAAATATTGAGAGAGTTCCAAATATTTACAGAGTTAAGAATGAAAAACTATATAAAGTTAATAATTAGTTTAAATTTTTTTCAAATATTTATTCAATTTTTTAAAAGCTACTGCTCTATGACTTATTCGTTCCTTGAAATTATATTCCATTTCACCAAATGTTTTCACGTATCCATTGGGAACAAAAATGGGGTCGTATCCAAACCCATTGTATCCTTTAGGTGGAAATTGCAAGTGACCATAAACTTTTCCTTCAAATACTTTATGTGTATGATCAGGGAAATATAAGCTTAATGCACAAACAAAGAATGCCTTTCTATCTTTTTTTGTCATCTCACAAACAGTTTTCATTTTTTCTTCAATCTTATTAATTGCCAAACTAAAATTTTTTTTTCTACCTGCCCATCTCGCAGAATATATTCCAGGCTGATTATCAATAACAGGAATACAAAGTCCACTATCATCCGCAATAGCTGGAAGATTGGTTTTAATAGATGTATTTCTAGACTTAAGAACAGAATTTTCAATAAATGTTGATCCAGTTTCCCTTGGTTCATTAATATTGAACTTTTTTAAAGATACAGTTTGAATACCTTTTTTTTTCAATAAGGCATTAATTTCTCGAACTTTGCCTTGGTTGTGGCTTGCTACTACAATTTTGTTTGTAAATTTAATCAAATATTTGGACACAGGTCATGAGGAATATCCCCATTTACCATCTTTATAAATTTATGACGAATCACACCTTTTACTTCTGTGTCTGATATACGAACAGGAATGAGCTGGGTTTCTCTTAAGGTCTTAGATTTGTCATTATAAGCAAGTATACGTGTGCTTGGCCCTTGCCAATAGTTTGATTTTAATAATTTCTCTTCATTTGAATGACCTATAAAAAATTCACTACCTTGATTCCAGTGAACATTATTTAGAAGCTGATCTGGAGTAATAAACATATCAACCTCATACTGAACAATTTCTTTACTTGAGGGACAATAAGTGAATTGTTCATATCTCTCAGTGTTACATTCATTACTCATTAATTCGTGTTTAATAGTCGGCAAATATTGATTATTTACAACATTAATAATCTGATCAGATTTTATGTTATAAATATCTGGTTTTTTAATCAAAGATTCATTCCAGAGCGGTTTTATTTCTTGTTCTAACTTAAATTCATTTATGTTTAGCTTACAATGATGCATCTGATAATTATCAATGATAGTATAAACTTCATTAGAGTTTTTTTTAAAAGACCAACCAAAATCTTCAATATTTTTTGCACTTACATTAAAATAACTGACAAAAATCAAAAATATGATTAATAGAAATAAATTCTTATTTATTGCCATTTACTAGTCCTTAATTGCAAAAAAATCTTAACATTTTATCCTTTATATATAAAGATAAATTAAATTAGCGATGCAAGGTCTTGACGGGTATAGTTTAGATCATTACATATTAAACAATCATAATTATCATATGAATAAGAAAAAAAGTAAGTCAGATAAGAGTAAAATTGACTCAAATGATGTTAATACTAAACAAGATATAAACGAAGAAACTTATGAAGAGGAAGTAAAGGATCTAACAGTTGAAGAAAAACTCGCTGATACTGAAAATAGACTTTTGAGAACTCTTGCAGAAACTGAAAACCTCAGAAAACGCTATGAAAGGGAAAAGGAAGACCTAGGTAATTATGTTATATCGAACTTTGCCAAAGAAACCTTAAATATACTTGATAATCTTCAAAGAGCTCTAAGTTCAATCAAAAATGGAGAATCTAAAAACAATGATGAGAATATTGAGAAATTTGTTGAAGGAATAGAATTAACAGAAAAGCAAATTATTAATACTTTTGAAAAATTTAAAATTGAGCAAGTACAATCATTAGGTTCTCAATTTGATCCTAATTTGCACCAAGCTATGTTTGAAGTTGAGTCTGAAGATAAAGAAGCTGGAATTGTTGTTGAGGTCGTTCAAGAAGGGTATAAAATTGGAGATCGACTTTTAAGACCAGCGCTAGTTGGAGTATCAAAGAAAAAAAGCTAACAAAATCAATTATATAGTTACTATATCCAAAAATCAAATTTGTTTGCTCTAGGGGTTGTAGGAACAATAGATAATTACCATATGTATTTCAATCAAACGAAAGATAAAAATAATGGCAAAAGTAATTGGAATAGATTTGGGAACAACTAACTGTTGTATCTCTATAATGGACGGCAAGGATCCTAAAGTAATTGAAAATGCTGAAGGTTCTAGAACAACTCCTTCAATTGTTAGTTTTGGAAATGATGACGAAAGACTTGTGGGTCAACCAGCAAAAAGACAAGGAGTGACTAATCCTGAAAATACTTTTTTTGCAATAAAACGTTTGATTGGCAGATCTTTTGAGGATCCTATGGTCAAAAAAGATTCTGACATGGTTCCATTTAATATTATTAAATCTGAAAGTGGTGATGCCTGGGTTGAATCAAATAGTAACAAATATTCCCCATCTCAAATATCGGCATTCATTTTGCAAAAATTAAAGGAAGACGCTGAACGTTATCTAGGAGAAAAAGTTGAGAAAGCTGTAATCACTGTACCAGCTTATTTTAATGATGCCCAAAGACAGGCTACTAAAGATGCAGGTAAAATTGCTGGTTTAGAAGTTGAAAGGATAGTTAATGAGCCTACTGCTGCCGCCTTGGCATACGGGCTTGATAAAAAAGATGGTAAAACAATTGCTGTCTACGATTTGGGTGGTGGAACTTTTGATATTTCAATTTTGGAAATTGGAGACGGGGTATTCGAAGTAAAATCAACTAATGGTGACACTTTCTTAGGTGGTGAAGATTTTGATGCGAGACTATTAGAATATCTTGCAGATGAATTTCAAAAAGAAAATAGTATTGATCTTAAGCAAGACAAGCTTGCACTGCAGAGACTTAAAGAGGCTGCTGAAAAAGCAAAAATTGAGCTATCGTCTACACCACAAACTGAAATTAATTTACCTTTTATCACCGCAGATCAATCAGGACCTAAACATCTGAATATAAAAGTTACTCGTGCTAAATTGGAAACTCTTGTTGATGACTTAATAGAAAGAACAATTAAGCCTTGTGATGCAGCTTTGAAAGATGCTGGACTAAGCGCTGGAGAAATTGATGAAATTGTTTTAGTTGGTGGAATGACTAGAATGCCAAAAGTTATAGAAACTGTAAAAAATTTCTTTGGAAAAGAGCCAAATAAGGGTGTAAATCCTGATGAAGTTGTTGCTATGGGTGCTGCGATACAAGCGGGAATCCTTCAAGGAGATGTTAAAGATGTTCTTCTTCTAGATGTA
>MDTG01304237.1_pt1 | contig 49204 bp, 48 predicted proteins | sample 811421 | NCBI WGS metagenome assembly MDTG01 (sample SAMN05326645, study PRJNA326480) | marine metagenome | isolation source: seawater | place: Pacific Ocean: South East | collected 2011 | reverse complement strand
TAGATTTAGCAAAAGCTACCACCTCTGCAGTTTGCATTGTTCCTGCCTCAAATTTTGTTGGTGAGTCGGCATATGATATTTCATCTTTTTTAACCTCGCTTATCATTCCACCGCCCCCTTGATATGGTGGTAATTTATCAACCCATTTTTTGTTAGCGTAAAGTATTCCAAGTCCATTTGGGCCATACATTTTGTGACAAGATATAGCATAAAAATCACAACCCAAATCCTGCACATCTATAACTGAATGAGGGGCACCTTGTGTTCCGTCTATCAACACTGGTATATTTTTTGATTTTGCTAAATCAATAATTTTTTTTACAGGCATAATTGTACCTGTAACATTAGAAATATGAGTAAAGGCAATCATTTTAGTTTTTTTTGTAATTTGCTTTTTAAATTCATCAACGTCTATTTCTCCATTATCATTAATTGAAGCAAATTTTATTAATGCGCCCTTCTTTTTTCTAATATAATGCCAAGGTACGTAATTTGAATGATGTTCTAATTCAGTAACAATAATTTCGTCACCTGCTTCAATAAATTTTTCTCCATAAGTACTGGCTACTAAATTTATTGCCTCAGTGGCTCCTTTTGTAAAAATTATTTCCTCTCTATGCTTGGCGTTAATGTAAGATTTTACTATATCTCTTGTTTGCTCAAATTTGTTTGTTGCTTTCACTGCTAACGTATGAACGCTTCTTCCAACATTTGAAAATTCTGTTTCATAAAATCTAGATATCTCATCAATTACTGTTTTTGGTTTTTGTGAGGAATTAGCGCTATCTAAATATATTAAGGGTTTGCCTTTAATTTTTTGTTTAAAAATTGGAAATTGAGATTTTATATCGTTAAATTCCATCTATTTGCTCCTTTACACTTTTCTCAAGGAAGGTCCTTATTTTATCTTCAGGTAAATTTTCAAAAATTTCATTAATGAAACCATTTATTAAGAGTTTTTTTGCTGCTGATAACTCTATTCCTCGAGTCATTAAATAATGGATGGCATCTTCATCAATACTACCCGAAGTTGATCCATGTGAGCATTTAACATCATCAGCATAAATTTCTAATTCTGGTTTGGCATTGAATTCAGCTTGATCATCTAAAATAAGAGCCTTACTTAATTGATATGCATCTGTTTTTTGAGCAATATCTTTAACAAATATCTTGCCTTGGTAAACTCCATTGCTATCATTTTCTAAGACATTCTTAATTTTTTGATAACTTTTGCAATTTGGAGCCAAGTGGTTTATTTGAGTTTTTATTTCTTGTTGTTCTCCTTTGCCTAAACTTAACCCAGATAAGATATAACAATTACCGTTTTCTTTTTCTAAATTCATATCGATCTCTATTTTATTAAATTTTAGACCGGAACTTAAGATGAAATTTTGATAGCTTGAATTATAACTCTGTGAGCCAGAAATATTTTTATAAAAATAGCCGTTGGTTTTCGATTTTTGTATTATAATGCTTTTTAATAAAGACCCCTTTTCTAAATCTATTTGTTCTAAAGTATTTTTTAAAAATTTGCTATTTTCACCGATATTATACTCTATTAGAGTTAATTCAGAGTTTTGGTTTAATTTAATCTTATTTGAGTTATTAATCATCTTATTTTCTAAATTTGAAGTATAGTAATTATAAATAACTATTGGCTCTTTACATTTGTAATCTTTCTGAACCTCTAAATTAAATCCGCCAAGAGATAATGCTTTGTTGAGATTATGAAGATTATTAGTTGAAATATAATTAAAACTTTCAAGTGAGCTTAGTTTTTCGATCTTAATTTTTTCCTTTTCTTCAAATTTTATATTACAGGATTTAAATAATCCATTAACAAGAACAATGTGGTTATGGTCAAAGTCGTTAATAAATTCAATTTTTTTATTAAGTTTAAAATCATCATTATTGATAATATTTTTAAAATTTTTATTTATTATAAAATTTAAGTCGCTAAACTTCCAATTTTCATCCTTTTTGTTTGGAAAACCAGTTTTTAAAAATAATTCTAAATTTTTTTTTCTGTCTAATGCATCTTTTTTTGACGTAGTAGATATTTTGTTTAAATCAATGTTAAATAACTGTTCCATTATTTTAAATTTTCATATCCTGTTTTTTCTAATTCTTGACCTAAGTCTGCATAACCTGTTTTTATGATTTTGCCTTTTGATAACACATGAATAAAATCTGGTTTAATGTAGTCAAGTAATCTTTGGTAATGAGTGATTATTAGAAAAGCATTTTTCTTATTCTTATGAGAATTTACTCCATCAGCAACTATTCTTAATGCGTCGATGTCTAAACCTGAATCTGTCTCATCTAAAATAGCTAATTTTGGTTCCAAAAGTTTCATTTGGAGGATTTCATTTTTCTTTTTTTCACCACCAGAAAACCCAACATTTAATTGTCTAGATAAAAATTTTTCATCAATATTTAGTTCAGCCGCTTTCTCTTTGATTATTTTTAAAAGAGTTAACGTGTCTAATTCTTTTTCACCTCTAGCTTTTTTTATTGTGTTCAATGAGGTTTTAAGGAAATTAGTTGTATTCACCCCTGGAATTTCAAGAGGATATTGGAATGCTAAAAATATGCCCTTTTGTGCTCTCTCCTCAATAGGAATATCTTGCAAATTTTCTCCCTCGTACTTTAGGTTTCCACTTACTTCATAACCACCTTTACCAGATAAAATATTTGCTAAAGTACTTTTTCCAGATCCATTAGGACCCATGATAGCATGGACTTCTCCAGATTTAATTTCAAGATTCAATCCATTTAAAATAAACTTATCATTTACTGAAGCTTTTAAATTTTGCAATTGAAGCATTATCCAACACTCCCTTCTAAACTAATAGAAACTAATTTTTGTGCCTCTACTGCAAATTCCATTGGGAGTTGTTGTAAAACCTCTTTACAAAAACCATTTACTATAAGGCTTACTGCTTCTTCTTGGTTGAGTCCTCTTTGATTGCAATAAAATAATTGATCTTCGTTTATTTTAGATGTTGTGGCTTCGTGTTCTATTGTCGAAGATGAATTTTTATTTTTGATATAAGGTACAGTATGTGCTCCACATTTATTGCCCATTAAAAGTGAGTCACATTGTGTATAGTTTCTAGAATTTTTAGCTTTAGCACCAATGTCTACGAGTCCCCTGTAAGTATTATCAGCTTGCCCTGCTGAAATTCCTTTTGAAATAATTTTACTCTTAGTATTTTTACCTAAATGAATCATTTTAGTACCGGTATCTGCTTTTTGATGATTGTTGGTTATAGCAATTGAGTAAAATTCACCTACAGAGTTGTCACCTTGTAAAATACAACTAGGATATTTCCAGGTAATTGCAGATCCTGTCTCAACTTGTGTCCATGAGATTTTTGAATTTTTACCTCTACAAGCACCTCTCTTGGTAACAAAATTATAAATACCGCCAACCCCATTCTTATCTCCAGGATACCAATTTTGAACTGTCGAGTATTTTATCTCTGCATCGTCTAAAGCAACTAATTCTACATTTGCGGCATGTAATTGATTTTCATCTCTCATTGGAGCTGTGCAGCCCTCTAAATAACTTACATAACTTCCTTTATCTGCTATGATTAGAGTTCTTTCAAATTGACCTGTTTCGGAAGCGTTAATTCTAAAATATGTAGAAAGCTCCATTGGACATCTTGTATTTGGTGGAATGTAAACAAAAGATCCATCAGTAAATACTGCTGAATTTAGAGTTGCAAAATAATGATCACTAATAGGTATAACAGACCCAAGATATTTCTTTACTAAATCTGGATGTTTTTGAATTGCTTCGGAAATAGGACAAAAAATTATCCCTTTTTTGTCAAGTTCCCCTTTAAAAGTTGTTGCCACTGAAACAGAGTCAAAAACTGCATCAACTGCTACTCCGCTGAGTCTTTTTTGCTCATTAAGAGGTATTCCAAGCTTGTTATATGTTTCAATAAGTTTTGGATCTACTTCGTCCAGGCTTTTTGGCTTATCTTTCATGCTTTTTGGTGCAGAATAATAATATAAATCTTGATAATTAATTTTTGGATATTTAGGTTTTTGCCAGTCAGGCTCTTTTAAAACCTTTAGTCTATTAAAAGCCTTAAGCCTCCAGTCAAGCATCCATTTAGGTTCTTTTTTAACTTTAGAAATAAATCTAATAGTTTTTTCTGTAAGTCCTTTTGGAGCTTTGAAGTTTTCGATCTCAGTTGTGAAACCGTATTTATAGTCTTGGTTTTTTAATTCTTCACTTTTCATTGTTGCTTTTGATTTGTTTTAGTTAGATCTTGTAATTTTACTTTTTCAAAAAAACCATTAATGTGTTGGTCTAATTGGTCCCACAAGTTGTGAGTGATGCACTTAGTTGATTTATTGTTGCAGCCTCTTTTTGAATTTTTTTTACAATTTAAAGTTTTGACCTCTTCATCAACTGCATAAATAATATTAGATAATTTTATTTCTGAGGCCGGCTTTTCTAAAATGTAACCACCAGCAGCACCTCTTGAACTTCTTACTAATTTATTGCTTTTTAATTTCAAAAAAATCTGTTCTAAATAGGCCAATGAAATGTTTTGTCTTAAAGATATTTCCGTAAGACTTATAGGTCCATCTTTAGCATTTGATGCTAAGTCAGCCATTGCCATTACGGCATATCTTCCTTTATTAGTTAATTTCATAATTAATCGTTGTATTATAATAGTTTTAAGACAATTCCTACTAATTTAGTCAGGATTAAAAAAAAATATTTGTCGCATAAAAACATGTTATAAATCTGTACTTTTATTTTTAATAATAATCATTATCAATTATGAAACCAAAAAGTTTAGAAATATTTATACCTGGCCCTGCTGGAAGACTAGAAGCTAAATATTATAAAAATCCTAAATTTGGTTCTCCTGTCGCAATAGTTCTCCACCCGCATCCACAATATGGTGGAACAATGAATAATAGAATTGTTCAATTAATGTATAATATTTTTTTGGAAAATGGTTTTTCCGTAATAAAAGTTAATTTTAGAGGTGTTGGAAAAAGCGAGGGCGTTTTTGATAACGGGCAAGGAGAGTTGTCTGATGCAGCAGCAGCATTAGATTGGATTGAAAGACAAAATCTAGATTACAGTCAATGTTGGGTTTCAGGTTTTTCTTTTGGGTCACTAATCTGTATGCAACTAATAATGCGAAGACCTGAAGTTAACAATTTTATTGTAGTTTCACCTCAACCAAATGTATATGATTTTTCATTTCTTGCTCCATGTCCTACATCTGGTCAGGTAATTTATAGTGAAAACGATGAACTTGTTACCAAAGAAAGTATTATAGAATTAGATAATAGAATTAAAAGTCAAAAAGGTGTTGAAGTAGAATTTTCAAAAATTAAAAATGCAAATCATTTTTTTAAAAATAAAGAAAAAGAATTATCTGCGGAAATTGAAAAATATCTTAAAGAAAAAACTGCATTAATTTAATAATCTATAAGCTCTCCACCTATTGTCGGTCTTGTACAATTAGTGGTATTAGGAAATGTTATAGGCAATTTTAAATAAGACCTGATTGCCAGAAACGCAAATGCCTGGGACTCAACAAAATCCCCATCTATTCCGTAATCATCAATAACTTTTAGGTCTATTTTTAATGGAAGTTTTTTTGCTATTGATTTTAATAATATTTTATTTTTTCTTCCCCCTCCACAAATCAAAATTTTTTTTATTAATTTACTTTTTTTAAGAAAAGTTGAAATAGAGTCACCAATAATGTTTGCAGTAAATTCTGTTAGAGTAGCTGCTCCATCTTCAATTGACAAGCCTCTAGAAAAAGAGACATCAAAATCACTAGTATCAAAAGATAGTTTTTTTTTTTCTGTCCTATTTGCATAAAGCTCCTGAGCCTGTTCCAAAATTATTTCGTTAATTTTACCAATAGAGGCAAGTTTACCATCTTGATCAAATTTTTTTATTGAGTTTTTTCTAATCCAAGAGTCAATTAAGCAATTGCCTGGGCCTATATCTTTGCTGTATATTTCTCTCGATCCTATTGGTTCATTAATGATAGTAATGTTCGAGATGCCACCGATATTTAGGACACAAACCGGTAAACTTATTTTATTTTGAGTGACAATTAATTGATGAAACAAAGGTGCTAATGGTGCTCCTTCACCTCCATTTAAAATGTCATTTTCTCTGAAATTATAAATTATTTTTTTTTTTGTTAATTGATTTAACAATTTACCGTCTCCAAGTTGTTTTGAAATCTTTTCGTTTGAATTATGGTAAATCGTTTGACCGTGAAATCCAATTAGAGCCTCATTATTATTTAAATCAAAATCTTTAATTACTTTTGCATGAAATAATGTAATTTGCCTCTCTAAATCATTTAGTTCTAATGATAGTTTGTTTAAATCATTAATATTAGAAATTTTTTCTTTTAATTGGTGAATCCTCTTAAAAATATCAGAATCATATTCGTAAAACTTGTTCTTAACCACTTCAAATCGATCAATTCCATTAGATTCGATAATAGATGCATCAATACCATCTCCGGATGTTCCACTCATTAAGCCTAAAGATGTATATATTTTTTGCATATTTTTATTTATTTATAACAATTTTTGTATAATAGTAGTTTTGTTGAATTGTGCTATGAAAAATAAATTTATATTAGAGATGCAATCGCGAGGGTATTTAAACCAATGCACAGACATAGAAAAACTCACTGAAATTTGTAATAAAAAATCAATTTCAGCCTATATAGGTTTCGACTGCACAGCAAGTAGCCTTCATGTTGGAAGCTTATTGCAAATAATGATTTTAAAATTAATGCAAAAACATGGTCATCGACCTATTGTACTCTTGGGTGGCGGTACAACAATGATAGGTGATCCTTCAGGTAAAGATGCAACTAGAAAGATTCTTAATCAAAAAGAAATAAAAAAAAATATTCAAAGTATAAAAAAGGTTTTTAATAAAATCTTGGGCTCATCTAACAAAAAAACGAAACCCATATTTGTAGACAATGCAGACTGGCTCACAAAGTTAAATTATATAGATTTTTTAAGAAACATTGGATGTCATTTCACATTAAACAAAATGCTTACTTTTGACAGTGTGCGATTGAGACTTGAACGCGAACAATCACTAAGCTATATGGAATTTAATTATATGATTCTGCAAGCTTATGATTTTTTGAAATTATTTGAAAAAAATAATTGTATTTTGCAAATTGGAGGTTCTGATCAATGGGGGAATATTGTTAATGGGGTAGAATTAATTAGAAGAAAGCTCAAAAAGGAGTCTTTTGGTTTAACATCACCTCTTATAACCTTAGCATCAGGCGCAAAAATGGGTAAAACTGAAAAAGGAGCAGTGTGGCTGAACGAAAATTTATTTTCTGCTTACGATTACTGGCAGTTTTGGAGAAATACAGATGATCGAGATGTGAAAAAATTTTTAAATTTTTTTACGGAATTAGATCAAAAGGATATTGAAGAAATTTGTGAAAAAGAAAAAGATATTAATAATCTAAAAATTATTCTAGCAAATGAAGCTACAAAAATTCTGCATGGTGTAAAAGCCTCAAAAAAAGCTGAACAAACAGCAAGGGATACTTTCAAAGGGAAAGGCTTGGGTTTAGATCTTCCAGAAATAAAAATCAAATCAGGTGAATTAGAAAAAGGTATTAAACTTATAGATTTATTGTTTGATTACAAAATTTTTTCTTCTAAGAGTGAAACAAGAAGAGTGATGGCAAATAACGGTTTAAAAATAAATGATAGACTAATTAATGACGATAAAAAAATACTCGAGTTTAACGATTTCAAAGAAAAAGTTTTAAAAGTTTCCTATGGAAAAAAGAAACACTATATCGTTAAAATTATTTAGTTTTTTTTTTTATTTCTATCTACAATTTTTTGAATAAATCTCGGTGTAACAGTCCTTATTGGATTTATCGTTGTTTTGATTTTACCAGAGGGGCCTTTCATTTTGAAACTTATACCGAATAATCCTTCACCCACATCTTTAGGGATAACAATGTCTCCTATAACTGGTATTTTAGAAATCATTTTATTTAATGTTTTTGCTGGCACTAGTGTTCCTCTTAAACTAGTTAAAGATTGATCTTGATAACCTTCCATTAAAACAGATAAACTTGGACCAAGAGCAAGGATCTCATTCAATTTCAAAATATTGTTTTCTTTTTTCATATTAATCTCAAGTACATCAAAAGATATACCCTCCCCTTCGGCTAAATCGGCTAATCCACCTAAGTCAGCTAACGAGAGTAATTTTACCATACCAGGTGCGTTAACTACTTTAAAATTTTCAATTTTTAATTTCGCATTTGAAGAATCTTTTTCTATGACTGAAGAGTAAAGCAGTTTTCCTCCTGTTAAACCTTTAAAGAAACTATACTCAGTTAAGAGAGGTTTCGTGATGTCAGAATAAATTTCAAGATATTTTTTTTTATTTTTCTTGTCATTTTTCATAGTTATATCCAAAAAATTTCCACCACCAAAATCACCTTTTGAGGATACTTTTATAAATTTTCCTCCTTCTATTTTCCCAATTAATTTAAAATTTGTGAGAACCTCAGATAATGGAACATCAATATTATTTAGATCAATTTCGATATCTTTGTTAATATTTCTAAGCTTACTATTGGCTGTTTGATTTAAAATTTTTGGTATGTTACTTGCATCAAAATGTGTTCCTTTAATTACAATATTTTTTCCATACGATAATAAAAAATCGTTATTTTTTTTGTCTTTTTTAAATGTTTTTACAGCTATTTTGTCCAGAGATAAAAACTTTTCTTTTTTAAATTTTATACCCACTAATGAGATTAAATTATTGCCTTCCTTATAATTAATATTATTTATTTTTAGATTGTCTGTTTCCTTGGTGAAATTAAGAGAAACATTTGATACAGTATTTTTTTTTTTACTATAATTGATTAAATCTATTTCAATTTCATTATCATATTCTGCGTCTATACTTAAGTTTAAAAATTTTTTTCTAAATGAGCTCGTTAAATCAAAATTTAAAAACTTTTCGTCATCTAATGAATATTTTCCTTTAAGATTAATTTTATTTTTCTTTAAACTTAAATCCGTATTAATATTAGTGTCTATTAATGATATTTGTCCGGTGTTTTCTTTTATAAAATTATTTTTTATAGCATCTTTAGTTAAATTAAAATTTGCTTTAATTATTTTTCCATTATTTTTATAATCGTACGATTTTATTTTATACGTTTCGTCTAAATGAACAGAAAAACTACTTAAAAATTCTGCTTTAAGTTCGGTCACATCTTTTATGTGCTTTAAGTTGAATGGTAAATTTAATAACATATTATCACCCAAATTGTATTCAATTTTTGTCTTAAAATTTGTGTTTAAAAGGACTCCCGAAGATAAATTTAATCTTAAATCACCATCATTAATTACCAAAGAATTGGTTTTACTTTTAAAATTTTTTATTAAAATATCCGTCGTATCTGCAAAAAAAGTGAATGATGATTTTTCTAAATTTAAGTTATCAAGCACCTCTATTTTTAAATCTGTTATAGAACCTCGAGCAATAAAATTATCCAATAAATTCTTCTCGTTAAAATATACATCAATTTCTGTATTCATTTTTCCTTGATCAAGCTTTGTATTTAAGAAACTAGTGAAGTTTGACGGTTTAAAAGATTTTGAAATTTTTTTTATTTGTTTTATGTCAACTTGATCAAAAACTAAATTAATTTTTTTTATTTCATTTTTAAAATTGAATAGAGATAGAAAATTAATATAAACTTTTATATTTTTTGCTGGAATATCAACATTCCTGTAAATAATGTTTGGATTTTTTGTTTCTAAGAATAAGCCTATTTCTTTTATATCAAGCTTGAACTTTATTGAATTTAAATTCAAACTGATATTATTGTTACTTTTATTAATTTTTTGTGTCACTAAATTATTAAAACTTTTAGTTTCAATTCCTATCGTCGATAAAATTGTAATTGAAAAAAAAAGAATTACAAAAATGATTAAAAAAATTGAGTAAAATATTTTTTTCATTATCTTTGCTTTACACTTTCCTCTATAAATTGGTCAATATTCCCATCTAAAACACTCAATGGATTTGTGTTCTCTAACTTATTTCTTAAGTCTTTAACTAATTGATAAGGCTGTAAAACATAGGACCTTATTTGATGTCCCCATCCAATATCTGTTTTGTTGTTTAGTTCTTTTTGACTAATTTCTTCTCTCTTCTGAATTTCGTATTCATATAACCGTGCTTTCAACATTTTAAAACAGGTTTCTTTATTTTTATGTTGAGACCTTTCATTTTGACACTGAACCACTATTTTAGTCGGTAAATGCGTTATTCTCACTGCACTATCGGTAGTGTTAACATGTTGACCGCCAGCACCGCTAGATCTGTAAGTATCTATTCTTAAATCATTTTCATCTATTTTAATATTTATGTCATCTTCAACTGCAGGATATACCCACACACTTGCAAAACTTGTATGCCTTCTAGCGCCACTATCAAAAGGAGATATTCTCACAAGTCTGTGTACCCCTGACTCTGATCTCATTAATCCATATAGATAATCTCCCTCAACTTTAATTGTAGATGATTTAATTCCAGCCTCTTCTCCTTTATGTTCACTAATTATTTGATATTTAAATTTTTTCTTATCAAACCATTTCATGTACATTCGTCTTAACATTTCAGCCCAGTCTTGACTTTCTGTACCGCCTGCTCCAGCGTGGATTTCCAGATATATATTCAAATCATCATTTTCTTTAGAAAGAAAACAATTAATTTCACTTTGTTTAACTGAAGAGTAAATTTGACTAATTTTTAAGTTGCAATCATTAATAATTTCTTCATTTTTTTCTAAAACAGCCAATTTAAAAAGATCTTTTAAATTATTGATTTCTTTAGATGTGTCTTGATAAGAATTGAAAATATTTTCAAAATTTTTCTTTAGCTTAATTATTTTTGTTGCTTTTTCTTTATTTTTCCAAAAATTATCTTGTAGAATGTCTTTTTCTAAATCTTTTATCTTATTCTCGACATCATTTTTATCAAAGATACCCCCTGATGTTATTCAGAGTTTTCTCAACAATAGCTAATTTATTTTCAAAACTTTCCATTAATAAAATTGTCTAAATTTAACTAGAGTATCACGGTCATTAATTGATATTAAATTATTATTATCTATATTGTTAATATCTTTTTCTTTTAAAGCTTCTATAATCGTATTTTTATCACCAGATACAGCCTTTAAACCTGTATCATAATTTAATGCTGTTAAATAAATATTAGATGGTATTTTAAATTCTTCAAAATCATCCTTAAAAAGCGCATTTTCAACGAAATATTTAAAGATCGGTAAGGCAGCTTTAGAGCCTGTTTCATATTTACCCAATGTTTTAGGCGCATCAAAACCAATATAAACCCCAATAACTAAGTTTGATGAAAAACCTATAAACCAGGCATCATAATTATTATTAGTTGTTCCTGTTTTTCCTGCTAAAGGCACGCCTAAAGATTTTAATTTTTTAGCAGTTCCTCTTTTAACTGCACCATTTAAAATTGTAGTCATCTGGTAAGCAGTCTCTTCACTAAAAATACGATCTTGTGTATTCTCAATTTTTGGAAGAGTAGAAGATTGATTTATAAACTGATCACAGCCGATACATTTTCTATTATCTTGTCGAAAAATTGTTTTACCTCTTCTGTCTTGTATTCTAGAAATTAAATTCGGTTTAATTTTTTTTCCTCCATTTACAAAAGGGGCGTAAGCAGATGTTAAATTAATTAAAGTTGTCTCCGCTGCTCCTAGTGATACAGATAACAGTTCAGGAATTTCATCATATATATTTAATCTTTTTGATAGGTCAAGAATAGTTTCTAAACCTAAAATCTTTGCAATTCTTATGGTCATTAAATTTCTTGAATATTCAATTCCTTTTCTTAAAGTTGAAGGGCCATAAAATTTTTTACCATAATTTTCTGGTTTCCAGTTTTTCAATCCAACTCCTTGACTTTCAACAAAGGGAGCATCAAGGATAATTGAATTTGGAGAAAATCCATTTTCAAGAGCTGCAGCATAAACTATAGGCTTAAAAGCTGAGCCAGGTTGACGTTTTGCTTGTGTCACTCTATTAAACTCACTTGACTTGAAATTAAATCCACCGACTAAAGCTTTTACATCCCCAGTAAAGGGATTAATTACTACAATCCCCCCATTAATTTTTGGATACTGTTTTAAGTTCCAAATCTTATTTTCTTTTTTAATGAAAATAATGTCGCCGATTTTATAAACATCTGCAATAGTTTTTTTTTTGGATAAAGTCCATTTTAAATTTTTTTTAGATAGTACCCCGAAGCTGTTGCTGTTCTTACTGCTAATTATCTTAAAATTTATTTCTGTCTCATTTAAGCTTTTTATTTCAGCAATTTTCCAATTTAAGGTGGGATCTAATTTTATGTTATCGACTGTTTTTTTCCAATTTGTATTATTAATCTTATTTGTAATTGGACCTCTCCAACCGTGCCGTTTATCATAATCCTCAATGCCTTTTCTCAAAGATTTTATTGCTTGTATCTGATAGTCTATATTAAGGGGTGTTTTAATGCTTAGACCTTGCGAATAAAGTTTTTCAAAACCATAATTTTCTTTTACAGATCTTCTCACTTCTTCAGTATAGGAATTTGCCTCATTTACTATTTCTATCTTTCTTTTTTTTAAGTTTAATTTTGCTTTTTCAAAATCAATTAATTGTTTTTTTGTAATAAAATCGTTCTCTTCTAAATTTTGAAGCACTAAATTTCTTCTAAATTTACTTACTTTAGGATATTTATAAGGATTATATTTACTTGGTGCTTTTGGTAAAGCTGCAAGTAATGCTGCATCAGGATAGGTCAATTCTTTAATCGATTTATCGAAATATTCTAAGCTTGCAGCAGCTATACCATATGTCCCCTCACCTAAATAGATTTGATTAAGATAAAGTTCTAAAATTCTCTCTTTTGAATATGCTCTTTCAATTCTGAAAGCCAATATTGCCTCTTTAATCTTTCGTTTAAGAGAAACCTCATTAGTTAATAAGAAATTTTTAGCTACTTGTTGGGTAATTGTAGAGGCCCCCTCAAGTCTCTTATCTTGATATATATTTTTTAAATTTTTAATAGTTGCTCTTACAATACCTTTTGCGTCAACTCCTGGATGACTGAAAAAGTTTTTATCTTCTGCTGAAAGAAAAGAATTAATCACAACATTGGGGATAGACTCGTATGGAACAAATAATCTTTTTTGAAGCGCGTATTCAGCTATCAATTTGCCGTCCTCAGAGTAAACCCTGCTTGATATAGGAGGCTGATAATTTGATAATTTTTTGTAGTCAGGAAGTCCAATTGAAAAGTACCAAAAAGTGGAAAAAGCAAAAAATAGTACAATAATAGAAAATATAATTATAAATTTAATAGAAAAATTGAAAAATTTAATCATTTAAGCTTTTTATCAATAATAAATTTGACTTTCTTTAGGCATCTAAATTTAAATATGTGTATTATTCGCTAAAATAAGGTAAAATACAGTAATGACTTATTTAATTTTAAAGAATTTCAAAAATTTAACAGGATTTCAACTTACATGGAAAAAAATTTATATATTGATGCGTCGCATCCAAACGAGACACGTATTGTTCTTAAATCTGATACTTCAATCGAAGAATACGAATTTGAAAACAGAAATAATTTAACTTTTAAAAACAATATTTATCTAGGTACAATAAGTAGAGTAGAACCATCATTACAGGCGGCTTTCGTAAATTTTGGGAGAGAAAGACATGGGTTTCTTGCTTTTAATGATATTCAATCAGATTATTATCAAATACCCTCTGAGGATAAGGAAAAGATTAAAGTTGCTGAGGAAACTATTAGAGAGAATTTGAAAAATGAAAATATCAATACTTCTCAAGAAGGTGCGCAGCAGGAAATGATTGCATCATCTCCTGACTCAAAAATCAAGGAAAATGGTGTAGAAAATAATAATGTTATTAAGGACGAAAATGAAAATAAAAAAGATTTTAGAGAAGAGGTTAAAACTTCTTTTGGTATCAAGCGCTATAAAATTCAAGAGGTTATTAAACCTGGACAGGTAATCTTAGTTCAAGTTATTAAAGAAGAACGAGGGCAAAAGGGAGCAGCTTTAACAACTTTTATTTCTTTGGCAGGTAAATACATGGTATTAATGCCCAATACTCCTAAGGGCGGGGGTATTTCAAGAAAAATTTTTAATTCCTCCGATAGACAAAAGATAAGAAATATTCTTAATGATATTGAAATACCGAAAAGTATGGGTGTAATTGTAAGAACCGCAGGAGCCAATAAAACAAAAAATGAAATAGATAAAGATTTCCAAAATACTCTAAAGACGTGGGAACAAATAAGGGATAAGGCATTAGACTCAAATGCACCTTCGCTTGTTTACGAAGAGGGCGATATTATCAAAAGAACATTAAGAGATACTTATGATAATGATACTAAAAATATTTATATTGAGGGTAATGAAGCTTATCAAAAGGCAAAAAAATTTATGAAAGAATTAATGCCGAAAAACGTAAAGAATATAAAAAAATATAGGGGAAAAATTCCGTTATTTCATGACGCAAATATAGAAAAAGATTTAAATAATATTTTTGAACCAACTGTTAAATTAAAATCAGGAGGGTATATTGTAATTAATCCAACTGAAGCTTTAGTTTCAATAGATATAAATTCTGGTCAATCAACAAAACAAACAAATATAGAAAAAACTGCTTTAAATACTAATCTAGAAGCTGCAGAAGAAATATCTAGACAAATTAAGCTAAGAGATTTGTCTGGGCTAATTGTAATTGATTTTATCGATATGATGAATTTTTATAATAGAAGAACAGTTGAGAAAAGAATGAGAGAAAGTATTAGAAAAGATAGAGCAAGAATTCAAATAGGAAGGATTAGTAACTTTGGATTACTTGAAATGACAAGACAACGATTAAGAGAAGGTTCTATTAAATGGGAAACACAACTATCTCTTAGCTCATTTTCACAAAAAGTTCTTAAAAAGATACACTACCTAGCTTTTACTGATAAAGTAAAAATTATTAAAGCTTTTATTCCTGAAAAAGTAAAAATTTATGTTGAAAAAAACCTTTCAGAGGAGCTAAAATATTTTCAAAAAAAATATAGCTTTAAAATAGAATTATTGTCTGATGAAAAATTAATAATTCCTGAATACAAAATTGATCTTTTAAATAAATCAAAAAAAATTATTAATTCGGTAGAAAATATAAATAGAATAGTAGAGGTAAAGAAAAATTTATTTAATAAAAAAAAGGATAAGAAAGAAGTTAAAAAGATAAAGAAAGAAATTAAAAAAACTAAATCTAAAAAGAAATTAAGAACGCTTTGGGTTAGAAGAAAAAAAAGAACTTAAATTAACCCTTTAGTTGGACTGCTTGCTGATCCAAAAAAATTTTTCTTCATTCTAACAGCTAAATAAGAATTGCGTCCTGATATTACCGCATCTTTGAAAGCTTTGGCCATAAGGATTGGCTTCTTGGCATTGGCTATAGCACTGTTAATCAATACTCCATCACACCCCATCTCCATTGCAATAGTAGCGTCTGATGCTGTCCCTATCCCGGCATCAACAATTACGGGTATCTTAGATTGTTTTATAATCATTGATAAATTAATTTTATTTTGTAAACCTAATCCAGAACCTATCGGTGAAGCTAAAGGCATAATTGCTGACGCTCCAACATCTACTAATTTTTTCGCCAGCAAAGGGTCATCAGTGCAATAAACCATTACTTTAAAACCCTCTTTTACTAAAGTTTTGGTTGATTTTATTGTTTCTATCATATTTGGATAAAGAGTTTTTTTATCTCCCAAAACTTCTAATTTAACCAATTTCCAACCTCCCATTTCCCTGGCCAGCCTCAATGTTCTTAAGGCTTCGAAAGATGAATAACAACCGGCTGTATTTGGAAGATAAATAATTTTTTTTGGATTCAAATAATCTGTTAAAATCGGTTTTTTTTTATCAATTATATTTATTCTTCTTACTGCTACGGTAACCATATCTGCACCTGAAGCTTTAACTGCTTTTGCTGTTTCAGAAAAATTTTTGTACTTACCTGTTCCTACTATAAGTCTTGACTTAAGAGTTTTACCAGCTATTTTCAAATATTTACTATTCAATTTAACCACCGCCTATGAAATGTACGATTTCTAGTTTATCATTATTTTTTAAAATTTTTTTATTATATTTAATTTTTTGAATAATTACTCCATTGTACTCAATAGCAATTTTTTTGTTATCTAGCTTATATTTTTTCAACAAATCTAAGATTGATGAGCCTGTTTTAATACTAATCTTTTTACCATTTAATTGTATTTTTGCCATAATTTAGATAATCAATGCTAATAAAAATTATTGATGAAAAAAATTATAATTCTTAACGGACCAAATCTCAACCTTTTAGGAGAAAGAGAAAAAAGTCATTACGGAAGTTTTTCCCTTAAAGATATAGAGGATAGATGTAAAAAATATGCGAAAAACAACAATATAGGCTTAGAACTTTTTCAATCAAATATTGAGGGTGAATTGGTTGAAAAAATTCAATCTTCCAGAAAAGATCAAGATGGTTTAATCATTAATGCTGGGGGTTACACTCACACTTCAGTTGCTATTCACGATGCTTTAAAAATAGTTAAAATTCCTATTATTGAATTGCATATAAGTAATATTTATAATAGAGAAGAATTTAGACAAAAATCTCTAATAAGCAAAGTTGCAAATGGAGTGATTTGTGGGTTTGGTGCTGAGGGGTATATTATGGCATTAGAAGCAATGAACAAAATGTATAAGAAATGAAAATTGAGAAGAAACTAATTAAAGAACTTGTTGATCATCTTAAAGAATTTAATCTAACAGAGCTCGAATACCAAGATGGACAAACAAAAATCAAAGTCTCAAAGGCTTCAAAAAATATCGAACAATCGAAAACAAGCGCTGTAGTTTCACCAAATAAAACTGTTTTAAACACCTCGGACGACTCGGGTGGTACAAGAGTAAAATCCCCAATTATAGGAACTGCTTATTTGGCTCCTGAGCCTGGAGCAAAAAAATTTGTTAATGTTGGTGATAAAATAAAGAAAGGCCAAACTGTGATGATTGTAGAAGCGATGAAAACTATGAATCATGTACCATCAACAAGTGATGGAGAGGTAAGTAAAGTTCTAGTTGAAGACGGTCAACCAGTTGAATTTGGTCAGACATTAATAATTCTCAAATAATAAATGTTTAAAAAAGTACTAATCGCTAACAGAGGTGAAATTGCTGTTAGAATAATAAGAGCCTGTAAAGAATGGGGAATCGGTACAGTAGCTGTTCATTCTGACGTCGACGCTGACTCTATGCATGTTAGATTAGCAGATGAAAGTGTATGTATTGGATCTCACCAGCCCCAAAACAGTTATTTAAATATTTCTTCGATAATGTCAGCTGTAGACTTAACTGGAGCTGAGGCAATACATCCAGGATATGGCTTCTTGTCTGAAAATGCGAAATTTTCTGAGATAGTGAATAAACACGGAATTAAATTTATTGGGCCTAGTGCTGATATAATTTCAAAAATGGGTGATAAAATTGAAGCTAAAAGAATTGCCAAAAAATATGGACTTCCTGTTATCGAGGGGTCAGAAGGAGGAGTAAAATCTTTAGGTGAGGCAAAATCTATAAGTAAAAAAATTGGTTATCCTATTCTCATAAAAGCAGCTGGAGGTGGTGGAGGAAAAGGTATGAAAATTGTAGAAAAAGAAAGTGAATTAGAAAATTTATTTCTTACAGCAAAAACTGAGGCAAGGAAATTTTTTGGAAATGATGAACTGTACATTGAAAAATACTTTAAAAATCCTAGGCATATAGAAGTTCAAATAATGGCTGGTAAAAATAAAACAGTACATCTCGGTGAGAGAGATTGTTCGGTTCAAAGAAGACATCAAAAACTTATAGAAGAGACACCTAGTCCAGTTTTAACTGATGAACAAAGGAATGATTTATTAAAGAAAACTGTAAAAATGGTAGAGCAAATAAATTATGAGGGTGCGGGAACTGTGGAATTTATATTTGAAAATGGAAAGTTTTATTTTCTTGAGATGAATACAAGAGTGCAAGTTGAACACCCAGTTACTGAAGTTCAAACAGGAATAGATATTGTAAAAGAACAATTATGGATAGCGTTTACAGGTGAAACAGCTTTAAAACAAAGCGATATAATGCCAAGAGGACATTCAATTGAATGTAGGATTAATGCTGAAAATCCAGCTCTGGATTTTCAACCGAGCCCAGGTATTATTAGTGTATGTCATCAACCCTCGGGCTTTAGAACAAGGGTCGACGGATCTATCTTTCAAGGCTGCAAAATAACACCATATTATGACAGCTTGATAGCAAAAGTGATCTGTAAAGGAAGAAACAGAACAGAAGCTATTCAAAGGACATTAAGATCATTAGATGAATTTGTTTTAGAGGGTATTACAACAACAATAGAATTACATAAGAAAATACTTAAACACAAAAAATTTATCAATTCAGAATTTGATACTAATTGGCTTGCAAAAGAAAAATTTTATTAAACGTTATAACAGTTTAGCAATTGTAGATCATATATAGCATGATCAAATGGCGTTAAATTTGGATCAGATGAAAAAGTCCAACCATTAAAAATAAAGACTTTCTCATTTTCACTTTTGGTCAGATCTTTAACCTGAAGATATGCAACATCGTCAAACTTATTATTAACTTTCACTTTACCACATTTTAAAACTTTAATTTCTAATGGTCCAAATTTTTTAGGCTCGTTAATGTTGACAATAATTCTTTTAGATTTTGCAGTTATTTTATCTAGTCCAATTAAAGTAGCGTGTGGAAAGTTTGATTTATTAATAATATCTTTCTTTTTTAATTTATTAGTTGTAACTAAATTTTCATTTTTTTCTTCTACATCTTCAAAACTTGGTTTTATTTTTTCTAAATTTATTAGGGGAACGGTAGTTATTTTTTCTTCGGAAAAAGAGGGTAAATTTAGCTGAAAATACAAAAATAAAATAATAATTATTTTTAATTCATTTCCAAGTTTCATATTTTTTCAAATTTTGGTCTTTTTTAATTTTTACGGGTTTATAACTATCTTTTGTACCAGTTTTGTTTTCAATATGTTTTTTTTGCCATAAATATTTTTTATCTTTTTCATTTGGCAAAATGTTGGTGGTATGATGCATCCATAAATACCATTCAGATGTAATTTTTGTTGCCTCAATATCAGAACTATATACTACCCACCTCTCGTCTTTTTTGTTTCTATAGTATTTATTTCCAAATTTATCTTTGCCTACATAAATTCCAAAAAATAATGTCTTTAAATATGTTCCTAAAGTTTGTTTGTTCCACCAAGTAAATATTATTTTTAAAATCATATTTTTAAATCCACACAATTTTCAATTGTATTATTAAGTTATAGACACTAATTAAATTTAATATATATGTTTAATATAAAGATTCCAATTAATTATGAAAAAATACATTGTTGAAACTTACTACACTTGTACCTTCAAAACTGTACATACTCTTAAGGATTTAAATGATCAGGAGCTTTCTAAAATTGATAATCGGACTGATGGTGATGTTGAAGTTATTGACGTCAAACTAAATAATAGGAAAACGAGAAAAATTGGAGAAAAAAGTAAAGATAAAAATGAGAAAGTTAAATTAGAGAGTTCTTTACCAAAGAGTGTTGCTGAAAAATTAGTTAACAAAGAAACAGCCAATCAAGATAAAAACCAAACAAACTTGAAAATTAAAAACAATTCTAGGTTTAAGATGCCAGATCGAAGAAAAGGTTATATTCAAAAAGCTCAAATAGGTGATCATAAAGTTTATCTGCATACTGGCGAATATGATGATGGAAAAATTGGAGAGATTTTTATTGATACAAATAAAGAAGGTGAATTAGTAAAAGCAATGATGAATAATTTTGCAATTGCGATATCGCTTGGTTTGCAATATGGAGTGCCGCTTGAAGAATATGTTGATGCCTTTATTGATACTAAGTTTGAGCCTTCTGGTAACGTTGCCGGAAATGATAGAATTTTAAGCGCGTCATCGATTTTAGACTATGTTTTTAGAGAACTTGCAATTTCTTATCTTGGTAAAGAGGAACTAGCTCACACACCTTCTATTGCTAGTACAAAAAATATTAGTAGTAGTAACAACGAAAATGATAAGTTTTTAAAGATTGTAAAAAATATTACTTCTAAAGGATTCATAAGAAGCAACTTAGAGGAAAAATTAGTAGATCTTTCTGACGTAAGAATTAATCTAAAATCAAAAAATTAACTTTTTTTTAAATCTACTTTTATACTAAGCTCTTTTAATTGTTTATCATTTACCTTAGATGGAGCTTGCATCATTAAATCTTCTGCGTTTTGATTCATAGGAAATAAAGTAACTTCGCGAATGTTTTGTTTATCGGCTAGCAACATTATAATTCTATCAACTCCCGGTGCTATCCCTCCATGAGGCGGGGCTCCATAACTCAGTGCATTAATCATCCCACTAAATTTTTTTTCGACCTCTTGTTTATCGTATCCCGCAATAGAAAATAGTTTATACATTAAGTCTGGTATGTAATTTCTAATAGCCCCTGATGAAAGTTCGACCCCATTACAAACAATATCATACTGAAACGCTTTAATCTCAAGAGGTCTTTTAAAATCAATTTTGCTTATATCACCCTGTGGCATTGAGAAAGGATTATGACTAAATTTTATTTTTTTTGTTGTTTCATCTAGTTCATACATTGGATAATCAATTATCCAGCAAAAAGAAAAAAGGTCTTTATCAATTAAATTTAAATCACTTGCGATCTTATCTCTTGCGATTGATAATATTTTTTCTAATTCTTTAACTTTCCCACAAGCTAAAAATATACTATCACCTATTGATGCTCCACATATTTCCATAATTTCTTTCAAGGATTCTTCGCTAAAAAATTTTCCTACTGGTCCTTTTCCTTTTAAATTTTTATCTTTTTCAATTGAAAAGTAAGCTAAACCTGATGCACCTTGTTCCTTAGCCCATTTATCTATGTTGTCAAAAAAGCTTCTTGGTTTATCAATTGTATTTTTTGTTACTATTGCTCTAACAATCGCGCCTGACTTAACTAATTTTTTAAAAATATCAAAACCAACATCTTCTCTCTTAAATACGCTTGTTAGATCGTGAATTGTCAATGGATTTCTCAAATCTGGTTTATCTGTTCCATATTTTCTCATAGCTTCTTCAAAAGGAATTCGTGGAAACTTTTCTTCTAATATTTTTTTAGATGAAAAATTTTTAAATAACTTCACCATCAACTCTTCCAAAACCTTAAATACATCCTCTTGTTCAACAAAAGACATTTCAATATCTAATTGATAAAATTCTCCTGGACTCCTATCGGCTCTTGCATCTTCATCTCTAAAACAAGGCGCTATTTGAAAGTATTTATCAAATCCTGAAACCATAATTAATTGTTTAAACTGTTGTGGTGCTTGGGGTAATGCATAAAATTTTCCTGGATTTAATCTGCTTGGAACTAGGAAATCTCTTGCTCCTTCTGGGCTTGAAGAAGTTAAAATTGGTGTTTGATATTCTAGAAAACCAAGTTTGAGCATCTCAGATCTTATAAAAGATATAACTTTTGATCTTAGAATAATATTCTTGTGCATTTCTTCTCTTCTCAAATCTAAAAATCTATACCTCAACCGAATATCCTCTGGATAATCTTGTTCTCCAAAAACAGGTAAGGGTAACTCTTTTGCACTCGACAAAATTTCGACGTCATTTATACCCACTTCAACTTTTCCTGTTTTTAAGTCTAGATTTTCTGTACCCTCTGCACGTTTCACTACTTTACCGGTTATTTTTATTACGGACTCAGGTTTTAGTCTTTCTAAAGATGAAAAGTGTTTATTATTATTTTCTATGACGCATTGGCTTATCCCAAAATGATCTCTTAAATCTATAAAAAGTAAATTTCCATGATCTCTCTTTCTATGTAACCATCCGGATAAAGTGACAGTTTTATCAATGTCCTTTGTGCTTATTTCTGAACAATTATGCGTTCTATATTTATTCATTTTTTTTTAATACTTTTTTTATTAGATTAATATTTATTGATTTACCAGATGATAATGATAATTCATCAACATCCTTTAAAAATTTAAACATTTTATCGTATGATCTGTCTACATTTTTTATGATAAAATCAGAAACTTTAGGATCCAGCTCTACTTGCTTATCAGAAAAAGATTTAGTTATAATTACTTTTAATAGATCATCTGTTGGAAGATCTATACCAATAAATAAAAAACTATTCATTCTAGATTTTAAATCAGGAAGGTCATAATTAAAATTTGAAACTGGTTTTACGCTATTAATTAAAATAAAATTTTCTAGTTGTTTTGACTGATTTAATAAAGAATAGAAAAGTTTTTGATTTATGTTGTTTTCATAATTATCAATAATTAAACATTGCAATTTTTCAAGATTATTTAATATATTTTCATTGACAATATTTGCATTAATTATTTTAATATTTTTAATTTTTTTTTCCAAAATTTTTGATAAATGAGTTTTACCAGAACCCGGGGAACCATAAACATTTAGCCATTTGTTAGACCAATTTGGCCAGTCTTCAATAAGTTTGTATGCTGAAAAATTATTGCTAGATACATAAAAATCTTGCTCATAATATTTTGTTTTGAAAGGAAATTTAAAAATGAGCTGACTCATCAGATTAAATTTAAACTCCATTGATCCCCAATTAATTTTAAAATAATTTTTTGTTTACCTAATTCTTTTATAATTTTATTTATTTTTCCAAGATATTTTATTTTTATTAGAACATATTCATTATTTAATTTCTGAACATATATATTCTCGATCAAGTCAATTTTTTCAACTCTTTTATTTAATTCAACAAGGTTATTTTTCTTATCAAGATCAAATTTTGTATTTATAAAAGATGGAGTTCTGATATCTATCAAATTTTGTAATTTTACAAGATTAATCATATTTTTTTTAATAATATCTATAAGTTCTAAGTAAAACTTTTCTTGATTTAAGTTTTTTTTGTTTTTTATTATTAAATTTTTATTGGTTATTTTTCCCATAATTCTTGTTTTGAGAAATATTCTAACTTCATTATCTTTATTTTTTTCTATTAATATCATTGCAATATTTTCATTAGGGTATTCAGGAAAAATATCATTAATGTCAATATCTAAAATATTATTCTTAAAAATATTTATTTTTTGTAAAATCTCAATATTTTCTATTGGTAAAATAAATTCTACTAACTCAAAATTATTACTCGAATTCCAATTCTCATAAAAATAATTTTTTGAGTATACACTAAATTGATCTTCTTCTTTAAGTATTGGAAGTAAATATATTTCATTTTTGGTTATGTCAGAATATGCTATTCCTTTTTTATAAAACAAATTATGTATTTTGTCTTTATCAAAAGAAATATTAAATATTTTTTTTTCTGATTGATTGTTATTTTCATCATTTATAATTTGATAATAGGAGACTAATTGTTTTATTTCAGAAAAATTTAAATTTATCATTTGTCCTATATTTTCATCTAGCAAAACTCTTTTGATCAATTTTTTATAGCCTTCCTTAATAGCTTTATTAGACAATGTTTCTATATTGTTTGAAGATTTATTAATTATTTCAATATTATTAACATCAAATAACTTGTTTTCTGACAAAACATTTCCAGTTTTGAAAAAAATAACTAAAATAAAAAATATTAAATAATAATTTTTCATAAAAAAATAAATATCATTATTACTAATGAAAAAAATGCAAAATAGTTACAAAAAAAGTGGTGTAAATATTTCATTAGCCAACAAATTTGTGAGTCATATTGGTCGAATATCAAAAAAAGATGTCAAAAAAAGGGGCAACTCTTTAATGCGTGATAACATTGGAAGTTTTGGTTCTTTGTACGATTTAAGTAATATTAAAATTAAAGATCCTGTAATAGTCTCATGCACAGACGGAGTCGGAACAAAAATAGATCTGGCGAATAAATTTAATAAATTTGATACTATTGGTATTGATTTAGTGGCGATGTGCGTGAATGATTTAATCGTTCAGGGTGCTAAACCACTTTTTTTTCTGGACTACCTTGCTGTAGGTAAATTAAATCTAAAAAAATCAAAAAAAATTCTTAAAGGAATTATTAAAGGATGCTCTTTAGCAAACTGTAGTCTTATAGGAGGTGAAACTGCAGAAATGCCAGGAATATATTCTAAAAATAATTTTGACCTTGCTGGTTTTAGTGTTGGCATTGTTTCGAAGAAAAAAATATTAGGACAGAAGAAAGTTAAAATTAATGATATTGTATTAGCTGTTCCTTCAAACGGAATTCATTCAAATGGCTACTCTCTTGTAAGATCTATAATTAAAAAAAAACAAGTCTCACCAAAAATTAAAAAAGATTTATTAGCTCCAACCAAAATTTATTCTAAAGAAATTTTGAAATTGATAGATAAAAATTTAATAAATGCTGCAGCACATATAACTGGTGGAGGTCTAATCGAAAATCTACTTAGATCTATTCCTCAGAGATTATCAGTTGAGATAGACTTATCAAAAATAAAAATAAAAAAAATTTTTAAATGGTTAAAAAAGAAAAATATATCAGATGACGAAATGATGAGAGCATTTAATTGTGGTGTTGGCTTTTGCTTAATTGCTCCTAAAAAAAATTTAAGAAAAATAAAGAGAATTTTTCCAAAAAAATATTGTCCCTATGAAATAGGTATAATTTCACACAAAAGTAAAAGAGCATTTTTGCAAAATAAATTAAAATGGTAAAAAGAAAAGCTTGCGTTTTTATTTCAGGTAAAGGAACTAACTTAAATAATTTGATAAATAAATCGAGGGATTACAGTTTTCCAATTTCAATAAATCTTGTAATTTGTGATAATAATAAAGCGCCTGGTATTTCCTATGCAAAAAAAAATAATATTCCTTATATTATTGTTAATACTAAATTAAGAAATTTTGAGAATAAAATACTAAAAGAACTTAAAAAAAAGCAGATTTCTATAATTTGTTTAGCAGGTTATATGAAAATAATATCAAAAAATTTTATTAAAAATTTTGGAAAAACAATAATAAATATTCATCCATCACTACTACCAAAGTTTAAGGGTTTAAACACTTTTTCTAGAATTCTTAAAGAGAAAGAAAAAAAAACAGGTTGCACAGTTCATTTTGTTAATGAAAAATTAGATGATGGAAATATTATTCTCAAAAAAAAATTTTATATCGGTTCAAATGATAATGAAACTCAATTAAAGCTTAAAACACAAAAGCTTGAGTACCTTGCATTCCCAGAAGCAATAATCAAAATCTACAGATATATTTAATTATTAAAAAAAAATTTAATCTCTTTTTTTGCATTATCTAAAGAGTCTGATCCATGAACAGAATTTTTATCAATTGAAATACCGTACAATTTTCTAATTGTATTAGACTCAGCGTTTTTTGGATCAGTAGCACCCATGATTTTTCTATTCAATGATACTGCGTTATCACCCTCCAAAATCATTACAACGATTGGACCTGATGATAAATAAGCGCACAAGTCGTTGTAAAACGGTTTTGATTGGTGAACTTTGTAAAAATCAGCTGCTTCATCTTTAGAAATATGAATTTTTTTACTATCTTTAATGTTTAAATCATTTTTTAAAAAAATATTTTTAATTTCTTCAATTAAGTTTCTCTCTACAGCATCTGGTTTGATTATTGACAAGGTTTGTTCTTTATTGCTCATAATTTTCCATCACTAAATTATTTAATAATCTTACTCCAAATCCTGTCGCACCACCTGAATTCAAGGCACCCCCGTATTTTGAAAAAGCCATACCCGCAATATCCAAATGTGCCCAAGGTGTATTATTTAAAATAAATCTTTGTAAAAATTGAGCGGCTGTTGTAGATCCTGCTCCACCAACATAATTAATATTTTGTACATCGGCATTTTTAGAGTTCATTAATTTGTCATAATTTTTATGAAGAGGCATTCTCCATACTTTTTCTTCAACTTTTTCACCAGCCTTAAAAATTTGGTTTGAAAGTTTATCATCATTTGAAAAAAGTCCTGCATACTCTGAACCCAAACATACGATTATTGCACCTGTTAATGTTGCTAAATCAACAATAAATCTTGGTTTAAATTTCCTTTCAGTAAAAGTTAATGCGTCTGCTAAAACTAATCTTCCTTCGGCGTCTGTATTCAATATTTCTATTGTTTTGCCACTATATGATTTTACAATATCACCTGGCCTTTGAGCGTTTCCACTTACCATATTTTCAACAAGCCCTACCACTCCTACTGCATTTATTTTTGCTTTTCTTAGTGCAAAGTTTTTCATTAAACCTACTACGGTAGCTGAGCCGGCCATATCATAAGTCATGTCTTCCATAAACCTTGCAGGTTTTAAGGAATAGCCACCGGTATCAAAACAGACCCCCTTACCTACAAATGCTAAGGGTTTAGAATTTCTTTTTGCTCCGTTCCATTCCATAGTTACTAAATAAGATCCTCTAATGCTTCCTTGACCTACGCCAAGTAAAGCATGCATTCCAAGTTTCTTTAATTTTTTTTCATCGTAAATATTTATTTTCAGCCCGTCTTTTCTTAGAGAACTTAATCTCTTGGCGTATTCATCAGGATGCAAAACGTTACCAGGTTCAGAAACTAAATCTCTTGCATAAAAAGTACCCTCTTCTAAAGCTTTAAAATTTAATTGACTTTTAGCCGAAGGTTTATTTTTAGCTCCCAAGACATTTATCGAAATTATTCGTAAATCTTTTTTTGTTTTATATTTTTTAAATTGATATGACTTTAATTTTAAACCGTGAAGAAAAAGACCTAAAAACTTGTCATTATTGTTTCCTATACTGTCAGAAAATAAAAAATATTCGCTACTTTTTCCAAAATTAATTCGACCGCATAGTTCTGCACCTAAATTTTCTATATCAGAGTTTTTTGCATTATTTTTGATCGGTACAATGATAATCTTTTTTTTTGAATTTATCTCAAAGACAAGCAGTTTTTTTTTAAGATCACTAGTTTTTAATAAGTCGCTAATATAAGTTTGCTCAGAAGACGAAAGTATTTTTTTTAAATTGCTTATATTAAATTTATCATTTGAAAACAAAATCATGTTTCCTGAGGACTTGCTTGTCGACTTATTTGAATAATTAATTTTTATAGTCATGTTATTTTATAAAATTTGTTAAAGCTTGAAGGTATATATGACTGAATATAGCTAATTTCAATGGAAATTTAATCATATTTAAACCATTAGTTGAATTTAATTTATGGATGCATTATTTATATACAATATATTAAAATGCTTCAAAACAAAATTTATCAAAACTTTTTCATAGAAATAATCAAAACATTTTTTGTTATTTTGTTCGGTTTATCTATTATTGCACTCACTGTTAGAGCTGTAAACTTTCTAGAACTAGTTGTTGATAGCGGGTATCCAATAAGCACCTATTTTGAGTTTTCATTTCTAAATCTCTTTGGGATTTTGCCAAAATTTATTCCCCTCTCGTTTCTAATAGCATTAATATTATTTATCGTTAAACATCTACAAGATAGTGAGTTTGTAATTTTATGGACATCTGGTGTTAAAAAAATTCAAGTTGTTAACCTATTTTTCTACACATCAATAATTATTCTAATTTTTTATCTTGTTTTTTCAATTTTTTTAACTCCATTAGCATTAAATAAATCAAGACAATTGTTAGGTAAAGAACAATTGAATTCTTTTTTACCAACAATTAGATCTCAACAATTTACAGATACTTTCAAGGGATTTACTTTTATAGTGGAGAAAAAAATAGGAAATGAAGTTCAGAATATTTTTCTACATGATAAATCAAGAAATCTTAAGAATTTATCTACGAACATATCAAATGATGTTGATACTACAATTATTGCAAAAAATGGTATTGTTGAAAAAAAAAAATTATTTTTATTTAATGGGCAAATAATTTCTTCAAAAAAAGATAAAAATAAAAATGAAGTAATTAAATTTGATCAAATCAATATTGATTTAAGTAATTTATCGACCACAACAATTAAGAAAACTAAAGTACAAGAAACCTCTACTTTAAAACTTTTAAAATGTTTTATAAAAGTTAATATAGATTTTAATTCTTGTCATAAGATTTCTGAAATTATACCAAATCTTAATAGACGATTAATTCTACCTTTGTATATCCCTACAATTTCTTTAATTTGTTCTTTGCTGCTAATAAGATCTAAAAATAAATTTTTGAATACTTTCAGTGTTTTTATATTAAGTTTTTTGGTTTTACTTTTTTCAGAGTTAACTATTAGATATACCGGGATAAATGATCTAATAAAAATAGTTTTCTTAGTTTTCCCGTTTTTTTTATTAATTTCTGTATACTCTTTTTTGAATTTTAAGTTTCTGAAGGAATTTAAATAAAATGAATAAAATACTATTTAATTATCTTTTGAAAAATTTTTTTAAAACATTTGCTGTTGTTGTGGCAGTTTTTTACTGCTTCGGGGTAATATTAAATTTATTTGAAGAAATAGAATTTTTTAAGAATACAAATGTAAGTATATTTATGCCTTTAATTTTAACTTGTTTATTAATTCCTGGTATGCTTATTAAAATTCTCCCATTCATAATTTTCATATCAAGTATGTGGTTTATGTTAAAAATAAGAAATAATAGAGATTTATTAACATTAAAAGTTTTTGGTTACTCTAATTTGAAAATTTTCGTAATTCTAGCTTTTACTTCTTTTGCTTTGGGATGGATAATTTTACTTATTGTGAATCCTATTACATCTTCTATGTCAAAATACTACGAAAAAACAAAATCCAATTACTCAAGAGATATTGACCATCTAGTAACTTTCAATAAAAATGGTTTATGGATTAAAGAGAATTTAAATAAGGGATCTAGAATTATTTTTGCCGAAAAACCGGAGGAAGATAGTTTAGTTAACACGACAATTTTTCACTTAGATAAGAACTCTTTTTTAATTGAAAAAATAACATCAAAAAAAGCTTACATCAAAAATAATAATTGGATACTAAACGATGTTATAATCTTTAAGCTTTACGATGGCGTACTAGAAACTAAAAAATTCCAAGAATATAGTATTAATTCAATCTATACTTATGAAAAAATAACAAGTCTTTTTAAAAATTTTGATACGATGTCTTTTATTGACTTAATAATTAATTACAGAGAGCTGTTAAAAAAAGGCTATAATAAGACTTTCTTAAATCAAAGCCTACATACATTATTATCTTTACCTTTTTTCTTACTCATGATGACTGCAATAGCATCTATTTTGACTATGAATACTTTAAAAAGGTCAGATAATTTGAAATTTATTATTTTAGGTTTGATTGTAAGTGTTTTGGTCTTTTATTTTAAAGATTTATCTCTTGCTCTGGGACAAACAGATAGAATACCCTTAATTTTAGCAGTTTGGGCACCTGTATTAGCATTAAGTCTTTTCGCTTTAGTAGGAGTTTTACAAATAAATGAAAAATAAATTATTATTACTTTTTTTTTTAATCTTTTTTTCTTTTCCGCTACTTGCTGAAAATTTAAATATTCAGTCTAAAAATATTACTATCGACAAAGGTCAGGAGATTACAATTTTTGAAAATGAAGTTATCGTTACAACTGAGGACAAAAATATTATACAGAGTGACTATGCTGAGTATAATCGAAATAAATCTTTTCTTAAATTAAAGGGAAATATTAAAGTTATAGATAAACGAGGAAATATAATTAAAACTAGCTATGCTGAATATGATGAAAACAAAAGAATTTTTAAAAGTCTTGGAGATACTTTTATAGAAACTTCAGAAAAGTATCTATTAACTGGATCCGACATAATTCTTGATGATAGAAATAAAATTATCAATTCTGAGAAAAAAACCACGATAATTGATAATGAAAATAATAAGATTTTTTTAGACTCATTTCAATTTAACATAAATGACAATATTTTTAAATCTATTGGAAAAATAGAAATTAAAGATAAATTAAATAATACTTATGAATTTTCTCAAGTATATATTGATACTGAAAAGAAAGAAATTATAGGAACAGATATTAAAGCATTATTAAATAATGAAAGTTTTAAAATAGATAAAGAAAATAAACCGAGAGTTTTTGCAAATACGATTAAGATTAATAATAATGAAAGTGAGTTTGGTAAAAGTATATTTACAATTTGTAATTACCGTAAAAATGATAAGTGCCCTCCATGGACAATTCAAGCTAGCAAAATGCTTCATGATAGTAAGAAAAAAACAGTTTACTATGATAATGCGCTTATAAAAATTTATGACCTTCCGATTTTTTATTTTCCAAAAATTTCCCATCCGGACCCAACTGTTGAAAGAAGATCTGGATTTTTACCACCGTCTATTTTGGATACCAAAAACTTAGGTTCAGGGGTTTCTATCCCTTATTTCTGGGCAATAAGTGATGATAAAAATTTTACTATTACTAACAAACTTTATTTTGCAGAAAATCCTCTTTTTCTTGGTGAATATCACCAGGCTTTTAAAAATTCAGAATTAATTTTGGATTTTGGTTATACACAAGGATACAAGAAAAAAACAACTACCAAAAAAGCAGGAGAGAAATCTCATTTATTCGCTAATTTTAAAAAAAATTTTTTAGGGAAAGACAACTCTGAAAATAATTTAGATATTTCTATCCAAGATATTTCTAATAATAAATATTTGAAACTTTATAAAATTAAATCAAATTTAGTTGATTACAATATCGATACACTAAAAAGCTCAATAGAATTTTCTCGTGAAAAAGAAGATATGTTTTTAGGAATTAATGCAAGTGTTTATGAAACTTTAAAAGATACATACGATGATAAGTACGAATTTATATTTCCTGAAATTACTTTTGACAAAAATTTATTTAGTAATAGTAAATATGGGAGTTTAGATCTGCAAACTAATTTTAAAGTTCGTAACTTTGATACAAATAAACTTACAAATTTTATAGTCAATGACTTAAATTGGAATTTTAAAGAAACAAATTTTAAATCAGGTATAAAAGGTAAAATTTTAGGAAATTTTAAGAATATAAACTATGAAGCAAAAAATGTTGAACCTTACAAAGAAGATTTCACAAGTGAGTTTTTTGGAGCCTTAGGTTACTTAGCTAGTATAGATCTTCAAAAAACATCAAGAGATATGTCTCATTTATTGACGCCTAAAATACTTTTAAGATATTCTCCTGGTTCTATGCGAAAAGAAACTAGTGGGTTTAGACTAAATCCTATAAGTGCTTTTAATATCAATAGATTAGAAAATAAAAATAATTTTGAAACGGGTTTAAGCAGCACTATAGGTTTTGACTATAAAATTAAAAAAGAAAACTCTGAATTAGATTTCTCTGTCGCTCAAGTTATTAATGAAAAAGAAAATAAAAAAATGCACAGTAAGACTGGTTTGGATGAAAAGTTATCAGATTTTGTGGGCTCAGCTAATTATAAAATTAATGACAAAATTAGTTTAAATTACAATTTTGCTTTAGACCAAAACTATAACGATTTTAATTATAATGAAATAGGAACTGAAATAAATTTAAATAATTTAAAAATAGATTTTGATTACTTGCAAGAAAAGAAACACATAGGAGATCAAGATTACTTTAAAACAAAAATTGAGTTAGCTAATAGTGATAAAGGATTATTTTCTTTTGAGACTAAAAGAAATTTAATTACAAATTCTGCAGAATTCTACAATCTTAGTTATGAATATATAAATGATTGCCTAAGAGCTGGATTAATATATAGAAGAGAGTTTTATACTGACTCAGAATTAGAACCTGAAAATTCACTAATGTTTAAAATCACACTCACTCCTTTTGGAAATATAAACTCCCCATCCTTTAGTCAATGAAAATAAAGTTTATTAAAATTACAGTTATTTTATTTTTTTTAATTATAAATACGTCTGTAAATGCAAATTTTAAAAGTAGCATTGTTGTAAAAATAGAAAATGAAATAATTACAAATTTCGAGATAAAAAATAAAATATTATCGACCTTGATTGCATCCAATCAAGAAATAAATCAAACAAATATAAATAGCATCAAAAGCAAGGCATTAGATTCTTTAATACAATTAAAGCTTAAGAAAATTGAGTTATCGAAATATAAAATTGAGGATGACCCTGTTCAATTGAATAAATATCTTAATTCAATATCCTCTAATAACATAAATAGTTTAAAAGAAAAATTTGAGAGAAATAAAGTAGATTTTAATTTATTTTTAGAAGAAATAAAAACTGAGTTTAGATGGCAAAAAGTTATTTATCAAATTTACTCGCAAAAAATAAATCTTGACGAGATTTCATTAGATAAAGAAGCTAAAAATATTCTCAAAAATCAAGCGTTTATTACAGAATATAAAATCTCTGAAATCGAAATTAATAAAAAAATGAATAATGCTTCTAAAGACAATTATTTTAATATTAAAGAAAAAATTGATCAATTAGGTTTTGAGTCAGCTGCATTAAATTATAGCGTCTCGTCCTCTGCATCGAATAGAGGTGATTTAGGGTGGATAAATGCAAATTCATTGTCTAAAGAGATTTTTGATATTGTATCAAAAATGAGAATAAACGATGTGTCTGTCCCTATTAAAAAGCAAAATAGTATTATTTTTTTAAAATTAACTGATAAGCGAGAGATTAAAGCTGAAAACATTGATATTATAGAATTAAAAAAAAAAATTACTAATCAAAAAAAAAATGAGCTTTTTAATTTATACTCAAGAAGCCATTTATCTAAAATTAAAAATAAAAGTTTGATCGAGTATAAATGAATAAAATAATCTTAATAAGCGGAGATCCAAATAGCATCAATTCTGAAATTATATACAAAACATGGAAAAAGCTAAGCAAGTCCGTGCAAAAAAAAATTTATATAGTCTCTAATTTTAGACTTCTTCAGAAACAGTTTAAGTATCTTAAATATTCTATCAAAATGAACAAAATTAATAATATCAACGAGAATATCGAAAATCATGGTTTAAATATTATTGATTTAAATTTAAAATTTAATAAACCTTTTCATGTTTCGCTAAAAGAAGCTTCTAAATTTGTTATTGCATCTTTGAATTATGCACACTCATTCGCTATCAGAAACAAAGATGTGAGCATAATCAATTGTCCTATAAATAAAAATTTACTTAAAAAAAAGAATATTGGTGTGACCGAGTATTTAGCCAAAAGGTGTAAAATAAAAGATAATTCAGAGGTTATGCTGATAAATAACAATATTTTATCTGTTTCACCCATAACAACTCATATAGACGTAAATCAAATCTCAAAAAAAATTAATTCAAAAATTATAATAAAAAAAGTTTTAACAATGCATAGTTGGTATAGGAAAAAAAATAAAAAAAAGCCAAAAATTGGTATACTTGGCCTTAACCCCCATAATGCAGAATTAAGAGCAAACTCAGAAGAAAAAAAAATAATTATTCCCTCCATTCTAAAACTTAAAAAAAAAGGTGTAAATATTACAGGGCCCTTAGTTGGTGATACTGTTTTTATAAATGAATATAAAAAATATGATTTATTAATTGGCATGTATCATGATCAAATATTATCTCCATTTAAAGCATTATTTAATTTTGACGCAATTAATGTAACTTTGGGACTAAAATATTTTAGAGTTTCACCAGATCACGGAACGGCTGTTGATCTTGTCGGTAAAAATAAAGCTAACCCCACAAGTTTAATACGATGTATTAATTTTCTAAAGAAAAAATAAAAATGAGATATGCGAAGAAATCTTTAGGCCAAAATTTTTTAATAGATAAAAATATTATAAAAAAGATAATAAATTTAGTTCCAATTAAAAATAGAAATATAATTGAAATAGGTCCAGGAAAGGCGGCATTAACAGATGAAATAATAAAAAATGATCCAGAGTCTTTATCTCTTATTGAAAAAGATATAAGTTTAGCTGAAGATTTAAAATCAAGGTTTTCGAATACAAATAGCGTAGAGGTATATAATGAGGATTTTTTGAAATTTAATATAGAAAAATTAAATAAAAAAAAAATAATTATTTTTGGCAATCTTCCGTACAATGTTTCTTCTCAAATCCTTGTTAAAATTTTGAAAATCAAAAAATGGCCTCCCGATTTTAGTGATTTAATTTTAATGTTTCAAAAAGAACTTGGTGAAAAAATTTTGGGTAAATTTCCCTCTAAAAATTATGGAAGAATTTCAATTTTATCAAATTATAAACTGTTCTGTAAAAATAAATTTCTCGTTTCATCAAATTGTTTTATTCCGAAGCCCAGGGTTACATCAATGGTGATTCACTTTAAACCAAGAAAGCACCTATCTTACATGATAAAAGACATAACAATACTTGAAAAAGTTACAAATATTTTATTTTCAAATAAAAGAAAAATGGTTAATAAAAATATTAATAAAATTCTGAAAAAAGATGATGTAAAAAAAATCAAAAACTTAAACTTGAATTTAAGGCCTTCTGAATTAAAACCAGAAATTTACTATAAAATTAGTGAATTTATTCAAAAAGATTAGCAAATTTTTTTTTGCTATTTTTTATTATTTTTTCGATTTGTTTAAAACAAACATCTAAATTTTTATTTATTACAATATAATCATAATCCTTCCAATGTTTTACATCCTCATCAAAAGCACTAAATCTTTTATTAATTTCCTCTTCAGAATTTTGATCTCTTTTAATAAGCCTATTTTTAAGCTCTTCTTTGCTATCTGTTATTAAATAAATTTTAATAAGTTTAAGGTTTTTAAATTTGGATAATTGTTTAGTACCCTGCCAATCAATATCGAATATTATGTCATTATTAATAATCGTTTTGTCTACATTTTCTTTTAATGTCCCATAATAATTTTCAAAAATTTCTGCGTATTCATAAAATTTATCTTTTTCAATCAATTCTTTAAATTTACCTAAGGAAACAAAATGATAATCTACTCCGTTAACCTCATTGGACCTTGGTGGTCGTGTTGTGTGAGAAACTGAAATTTTAAAAGAGGGATATTTTTGTTGAATTTTTTTTGTTAAAGTTGTTTTACCAACGCCAGATGGAGACGAAAGTATGACCATGATATTTTCTCCATCATGAAGCATTTTATTTAATTAAATTGTTATTAAGTTGATTTACTTTCAATAAATTTAATAGCATCCCCAACTGTTAGGATTTTCTCAGCTTCGCTGTCGGAAATCTCCGAACCGAATTCTTCTTCGAAAGCCATTACTAATTCCACAGTGTCTAAGCTATCTGCTCCTAAATCATCTATGAAACTTGCCTCTTCAGTAACTTTTTCTTCTTCAATACCAAGATGATCTGCAACTATTTTTTTAATTTTACTTTTTATGTCTTCTGACATGAATTCCTTTCGTGGATTTATAATTCTTATTAGATTATTAATTAGAATTGTCAAGCCATATACATTCCACCATTTACATGTATTGTCTCACCATTAATGTAGTTTGCCATTTCAGATGCTAAAAAAGCTACGCAATTCGAAACATCTTCGCCAGAACCAAGATTCCCTGAGGGAATTTTACTTATTAGCGTTTTTTTAAATTCCTCACTAATTTTATCTGTCATATCAGTTTTGATAAACCCGGGTGAAACACAATTAATATTTATGTTTTTTTTTGCATACTCGATAGCCAAACTTTTTGAAAAGGCAACGATGCCAGCTTTTGAAGCTGAATAGTTGGCTTGGCCCAAATTTCCAGTGTGTCCTACTATTGAGGTAATATTAATAATTTTACCCTGTTTTTTTTTTAACATTTTTTTAATAGTGAATTTGCACATTAAAAAAGTTGAAGTTAGATTTATATCTAGTACTTTTTTCCAATTTTCTTCCGTTAATCTTATTGATAAGTTATCTAAAGTAATTCCAGCATTGTTTACGAGGACATCAATGCCATCTATTTGTTTGTCAATCTTGTCTATGAAATTCTCAATATTATCATGTTCGTCAAGTTTAAATTTTTCCGTAATAATATTTTCAAATTTTTTTTTAAGGTTTCCTAATTTTTCTTCGTTAGTTCCAGTTGCTATAACTTTTGCACCAAAACTATAGAATTTTTCTACAAGAGAATGTCCTATACCTCCTGTTGCTCCAGTAATTAAAACTTTTTTATTTTTTAAGTTCATTAGTCAAATTTTTAATATCAATTATTGAATTTAAAGAAAAGCAATTTACATCCTTTAAGGTTCTTTTTGCCATTCCAGATAAAACTTTCCCTGGGCCAACTTCAATATAGTTTTTTATACCCTTTTTAAACATATTAAGCAAAGTTTCTCTCCATCTTACGGTAGAAAAAATTTGCTCTACCAACAAATTTTTAATATTTGATGGATTAGTTTCTGAATTAGCTGTTACATTACTAAAAATTTCTACTGATGGCTTATCAAAATTAATTTTATTAATTTTTTCTTTCATAACTCTAGCTGCTGGAGACATTAACGAGCAATGAAATGGTGCACTTACATTAAGTGGAATAAATTTAATTTTGTTTTTTTTCAACACACTACTAAAAGACTCAATACTATTTTTTTCACCACTTAAAATCACTTGTCCATCTGCATTGTCATTAGCAATCTCACATATTTCATTTTCTTTTTTATTTAATTTGATTAAATCATTTAAATCATTAATTTTTGTTCCTAATACGGCTATCATCTTACCTTTTCCTACTGGCACTGCCTCTTGCATTGCCTTTCCTCTTTCATGCAATAAGTACAAGGCGTCATCAAATCTAAGTGAATTCGAACAAACTAAAGCCGTATATTCTCCAAGTGAATGGCCAGCAAAAAAACTAAATTCTTCAAGTTTAAAATTAAACTCTTGAATAAGAACTTTAAAAATTGAGTAGCTTACTGTTAAAATTGCTGGTTGAGTATTTTTTGTTAATTGTAATTCATCTGCAGGACCATCAATTATCATTTTTGATAAAGGAAAATTAAGTTTTTCATCTGCTTCTTTGAATATTTCTTTTACAATATTATAATTATTATAAAATTCTTGTCCCATCCCAACTGCTTGAGAACCTTGACCTGGAAATAATAATGCATTCATATTGTTAAATTTAGCCAATTATAATTAGTATTGCTATAATTCCTCATTATAGTATAACCCTGACTTTGAAAATAATAATTTAACTTAATTAACACAAAAATTATGGCTTTTTACGAAAATACAATTGTGGCTAAACAAGATTTAGGTGAAAGCGAAATAAAATCAATAAAAGAAAAGTACAATGAACTAATAAACAATTCTTCAGGAAAAGTAGTAAAAATTGAAGAATGGGGCTTATTAAATTTAGCCAATAAAATTAAAAATTATAAAAAGGGATTTTATATTCATTACAAATTTGAAGGATCTAAGGAAACTTTAAATGAAATTGAGAAAAAAATAAGAGTCGACAGTTCAGTTTTAAGACATTTAACAGTAAGATATAAAAAGCTTGATACAAAAAACGAATTTTTCAAGAAGGGTAGTAATTAGAAATGAAAAGAAGAAATAAAAAGCTCCAAAAAAGAGGTTCGAGTTCTTTAAATAAATTAAGTTTGTTTCAAAAATCTGATGGGAAATTTTCAAAAAAGTGCCCTTTATCAAGCAAAAACGCTCCAGTTATAGACTACAAAAATGTTAGTTTATTAAGAAAATATGTTTCGGATAACGGAAAAATAATTTCATCTAAGATTACATCCGTGTCTTTTAATAAGCAAAAAAAGCTTACTAAGGAAATAAAAAAAGCAAAAATCCTAGCACTCATATAAAATTTATGGAACTAATATTATTAGAAAACATTCTCAATCTAGGTAGCATCGGAGATAAAGTTAAAGTAAAAAACGGTTATGGTAGAAATTTTTTGCTAAGACAAGGTAAGGCCTTGAGATATAATAAAGAAAACATAGAATTTGTCAGTAAGAAAAAAGATGAACTAAACAAAAAAAATACAGAAATAAAAAATAAATTTAAGGAAATAGCTAAATTAATAAATAACAAAACTTTTACTTTTAATAAGGAAAGCAAAGAAAACGGTGATTTGTATGGATCTATTAAGCCAAAAGAAATAACAAACCTGATAAAGGAAAAAGTTAATGCAGAAGTTAGCCCTTCTCAAATCATACTTAAAGATGAATTAAATAAAATTGGATTATTTAAAGCCAATGTAAATTTTCACTCAGAAGTAAAAGCGGGTATCACAATTAAAATAGAAAAGATCCAGTCCAAATAACTTTTCCACAGAGGAAGAGAAAAAGTGAGTAACTTTTTTCTTTATCAAATTACTCTTTTGCTTAATATAATGGGGTGAAAGATTTACAACCTCTTCAAAAAAAAATAGAAAATAAGCAACCTTCTAATATCGAAGCTGAACAAGCTTTAATTGGTTCTATATTAGTAAATAATGATATCATTGACGAAGTTTCAACTATAATTAAGCCATCAATTTTTTATGATCCAGCACATATAAAAATTTACGAGGTAATTGAAAATTTAAATAACAAAGGAATGATTGCCAATCCAATTACCTTAAAAAATTATTTTGAAAAGGACAATATGTTAAGTGAGGTCGGCGGAACTGAATATCTCGTTAAATTAACAAGATTTTCTGGATCCACAAAACAGGCTATTGATTATGCAAAAATAATTCATGAAATGTATTTGAGAAGAGAATTAGTTTTAATATCTGATAAATTATCTTCAGATACATTAAACGCAAGTTCAGAGGAAAAAAATGCGGAAAATATTATAGAAACGACTGAAAAATCACTCTTCGATTTGGCTGAAAGAGGTAGTTTCTCTCAATCTTTTCTTAAATTCAATCAAGCTTTAGATCAAACGATTCAAATGGCTACTAATGCTATGCAGAGTGACCAAGGTATAGTTGGTATTCCAACAGGGCTTAGTGACTTAGATGAAAAATTAGGCGGTTTACATAAGTCTGATTTAGTTATTTTAGCGGGAAGACCATCTATGGGTAAAACAGCTTTGGCAACAAATATTGCTTATAACGCGTCTCAACATATTTTAAAAAGGGAGGAGAAATCGTCGGTAGCTTTTTTTTCTTTAGAAATGTCCTCTGAACAATTATCAACTAGAATACTATCAGAACAAGCTAAAATTAGATCGGATGATATCAGACGAGGAAAAGTTACTGAGGAAGAAATCAATAGATACATAGAAACTTCAAGAAATATTTATAATCTACCTTTATATATTGATGAAACTCCAGCTATAACAATTGCTTCTCTCAGTAATAGAGCGAGAAGAATAAAAAGATTATTTGGTCTTAGCCTAATTGTTGTTGATTACATTCAATTAATGAGATCGAGCTCTATTAAAAATGAGGGAAGAGTGCAGGAAATATCTGAAATTACCCAAGGATTAAAAGCGTTAGCAAAAGAATTGGCGGTTCCAGTTTTAGCATTATCTCAGCTTTCAAGAGCTGTTGAACAAAGGGATGATAAACAACCACAATTAGCTGATTTAAGAGAATCTGGATCTATTGAACAAGATGCAGATGTTGTTATGTTTGTTTATAGAGAAGCATATTATCTAGAGAGAAAACAACCAAAATTAGGGTCAATTGAGCATGCAGAGTGGCAATCTAAAATGAATGATGTAAATGGCCTTGCAGACATAATTTTGGGCAAACAAAGACACGGGCCTACAGGTACAGTTAAAGTAGAGTTCGAGGGAATTTATACAAAATTCAAAGATTTGAGCAAAAATTAGCTTTAATTTTTTCTTTAGTTATAAAGAAATTAAGATATATGTGAAATATCTCGATGTTTTCTTATATTTATAAAAAATTAGTCATAGATTTTTCAAAATTTATTCTAGTATTACTATCAGCTGTAGTAATTTTCTCAATATATCAGGCAAAAAATTTCAATTTAGATGCCTCTTCAGATGCTCTTTTGCTTGAAGGTGATGAAGATCTTAAGTATTTGAGAGAGATAAATGAGAGATATGGTTCTAAAGACTTTTTAGTACTTACATACACTCCTGTTTCTAGTTTTATAGAGAAAGAAACTATTCTTAATTTACAACTTTTAAAGTCAAAAATTGAAAAATTAACGTGGGTGGATAGTGTTATTACTTTAATAGATGTTCCCCTTTTAAAAAGTACTGACGAGAATTTAATGGATAGATTAAAAAATTATAAGACTTTAGCCTATCCAGAAATTGATAGGAAAAGAGGTTTTGAAGAAATCATAAATAGTCCAATTTATAAAAACTATGTAATTAGTGAAGATGGAAAAACTTCAGGAATAGTGGTTTATTTGAAGAAAGATGAAAGATTAGCTGAATACATAAAAATCAAAGACAAGTATTTTGACCAATCAAAAGAAATCGGATTAACAAAGGAAGAAAAAATAAATTACAAAAAATTTATTAAAGAGTACGAAGAATATAAAAATCTCTACAATTTAAGAAACCATCAAAATATTAATGAAATTAGAGATGTTATAAACAAATACGGAGAAAATGCTAAAATACACCTAGGTGGCATTCCAATGATTGCTGACGATATGATGAGTTTTATTAAAAGCGATATTCTAGTATTTGGTTTTGGTGTATTTATTTTTATTATTTTAACACTTTGGTTTATTTTTAGAAATTTAAAGTGGGTAGTAATACCCTTGCTAGGTTGTTCAGCCTCGGTCATAATAATGATTGGTTTACTTGGTTTAATAGGATGGAAAGTAACAGTAATTTCCTCAAATTTTATTGCTTTAATGCTCATACTAAATATGGCAATGAATATTCATGTCACAGTAAGATTTCTTCAATTAAGAAAAAAAATACCTGAATTGTCAAAACATGAAGCTGTACTTCAAGCAAGTAAAAAAATGATGCTTCCAATATTATATACTGTCTTAACAACTATTTGTGCATTTCTTTCATTAATATTTAGTGGAATAAAACCAATTATTGATTTTGGTTGGATGATGACATTAGGATTAGTTGTTTCCTTATTTGTCACTTTTCTACTTCTTCCATCTCTATTAAATATTTTTTCATCTGAAAATGAAATAAATATTGAAAACACTGAAAAATCTCTAATAACTTCATTTTTAGGATCAGTTGCAAAAAAAAATAATATATTTGTTTTTGCGCCAACAATTTTAATTGTTATTGCAAGTATTGTCGGAATATTAAAACTTGAAGTAGAAAATAGCTTTATCAATTATTTTGATAAGGAAACTGAAATTTATAAAGGGATGAAAAAAATTGATGAAGATCTTGGGGGAACTACTCCTCTTAATATCGTTTTAAAATTTCCCTCTAAAAAGATTAAAAAAATTGAAGAAGATGATGAATTTTCTGAATGGGATGAGGATAACGAAAATACTGAGGACAGATCAAAATATTGGTTTACTAGAGATAAAATGGATAAAATTTTAAAAGTTCATGACTACTTGGATTCTCTTCCAGAAATAGGAAAAGTATTGTCTTTTGGGTCCATACTCAGAGTTGCTGAAGATCTAAATAAAAAAGAATTACAAAGTTTAGAAATAGCAGTTTTATATAGTAAAATCCCTCAAGAGATTAAAAGTGAAATAATTTTACCTTACATCTCTGTTGATCAAGATGAGGCGAGAATAGCTGTAAGAATTAAAGACTCTTTAGAATATTTAAAAAGAAATGATTTAATAAAAAAAATTAATTTAGAATTAAATACTGAATTAGGATTAAATAAAGATGAATATAAACTTACGGGTGTTTTAATCTTATTTAATAACCTTCTTCAAAGTCTCTTTAAATCACAAATCTTAACCCTTGGAATAGTAATGTTAGGTATTTTTGCAATGTTTTTTGTATTATTTAGAAATATTGTTTTGTCGGTAATAGGTGTTGTTCCTAACTTTATGGCTGCCTTTTTTATTCTTGGAATAATAGGTTTGATGAGTATACCTTTAGATATGATGACTATTACTATTGCAGCTATAACTATTGGGATAGCTGTAGATAATAGTATTCATTATATTTATAGATTTAAAGAGGAATTTAAAGAAATCCAGGATTACAAAAAAACGATTGATAGATGCCATAAGACTGTGGGTGTTGCAATTTTAAATACTTCTATAACAATAGTTTTTGGTTTTTCTATATTAGTTTTATCAAATTTTATCCCTACAATTTACTTCGGTGTGTTTACTGGTATAGCTATGTTACTAGCAATGATTTCTGTTCTTACTCTGCTTCCTAAATTATTGTTAATTTATAAACCTTTTGGCGACAATTTTAAAAAATTAGTATGACAAATGGTTTTCTTGGAAATCTAGTTGAAAGTTTAAATATATTTGACACTTTAACTGCACTTATTTTTATTTATTCGATGACTCAGTGTTTCTTAAAAGGATTTTCTTTAAGTTTGATTTCTTTTGCAAAATGGATAATTTCTACAATAGTAACGATAATTTTAGTTCCAAAACTTCAACCTATAGTAAGCGATTATATAGAGTCTGATTTTATAAATAATATAGGTCTTGGAGTGGCAATTTTCGTTTGTGCACTATTTCTATCAATTGTTATAGGGAAAGCACTCGGAAGAGCTGTAACTTGGACTGGAGTAGGTTCGATTGATAAAACTTTTGGTTTATTATTTGGTGTTTTTAAAGGATATATTGTTTGTGTGTGTATATTTTCAATATTAAATTGGTTTTATCCATATAAAAATTGGGGTATATCGGTTGAGAAAGCATTCACATTTAACTTAATAAATAAAGGAAGTAAAATATTAATTGATGAGTTTCCCTCAAGCGAAGATTTTATCGACACAAAAGAAAAAATTGAAAAGATTTGATTTGGATAAATTAAGAGAAGAATGTGGAATTTTCGGGATATCAAATCACGAGGACGCTTCAGCCCTTGTTGCTTTAGGACTACATGCACTACAACATAGAGGTCAGGAGGGTTGTGGTATTGTATCTTTTGACGGTGAAACATTTCACTCTGAAAAAAGACAAGGCTTAGTAGGAGATCATTTTACCGATACTGAAACTTTAAATAAATTACCTGGCTCATTTGCTATTGGACACAATAGATACTCTACTACAGGTGAGACGTCTTTAAGAAATATTCAACCATTTTTTGCTGATTTACATATGGGAGGCTTGAGTATTGCTCATAATGGCAATCTAACAAATGCTTTGCTATTAAGAGAAAGTCTTGTGAAGGACGGTGCAATTTTTAGAACAACGACTGACACTGAAACAATAGTACAGTTAATAGCAAAATCTAAAAGAAAAAGATTTTTAGACAAATTGATTGATGCTCTTTTCCAAATACAAGGCGGTTACTCTTTAATCTTAATGACTAATAAAAAATTAATAGGAGTGAGAGATCCTTTTGGTATCAGACCTCTAGTTGTTGGAAAATTAAAAAACTCTTTCATTTTTGCTTCTGAAACTTGTGCTCTCGATATAGTAGGAGCTACTTTTATAAGGGAAATTGAAAATGGAGAAATAGTAGTCATTGAAAATAATGAATTAAAAAGCATAAAACCTTTCCCAAAACAAAAACCCCGACCCTGTATTTTTGAATATATCTATTTTGCAAGACCAGATAGTTTGATTGGTGGCAAGTGTGCTTACGAATATAGAAAAAGCTTAGGCAGTCAATTGGCGCGAGAAACAGATTTAGATGCTGATTTAGTAGTTCCTGTGCCTGACTCTGGAGTACCAGCAGCTTTAGGTTATGCTGAAAAATCTAAAAAAAAATTTGAACTAGGATTAATTCGAAATCATTATGTAGGTAGAACTTTTATAGAACCAACACAAAATATAAGAAGTCTAGGTGTAAAATTAAAACTAAGTTCAACTAAAACCATTGTTAAAAACAAATCAATTATTTTAATTGATGACTCTTTGGTAAGAGGCACTACTTGCCACAAAATTGTAAAAATGCTTTATGAGGCTGGAGCAAAAGATGTACATGTTAGAATAGCCTGTCCTGAAATAAAATTTCCTGACTTTTACGGGGTTGACATGCCTACTAAACAAGAATTGTTAGCTCATGAAAAAAACTTGGATGAAATGTGTGAATACATAAGAGCAAAAAGCTTAAAGTTTTTAAGCATAAATGGATTGTATGAAGCTTTAATAGGCGCACAAAGAAATTCAAACTACCCTCAATTCAGTGATCATTACTTTACTGGGGAGTATCCTGTAAAACCCTCTGATAATCTTCAAGGTTATAAAGTAAAGCAATTATCTTTACTAAGCGGAAAATCAAATAGCTAGTTAATTATATTTAATCTATTTCTTGAACTCAGGAATAATATAGAACTATTTGCCACTATCGGACTTGTTTTAATTTTTGATGGAAATTTTAATATATTCTCTATTTCACCATTAGTTTTTAATTTTAAAATGTAAGAATTTTTTAAAAATATAAATATTTTATTATTTAAAATCATCATATTTTTATATTGAGCATTTCTTTTTTTTATATTTAAAAAATCAGCAATTTTTTGATTTAAATTATATGAGTAGACATATTCTCCATTAGTCAAATCTAATGAAATTAAGAAATTATTTTTGGTCAAAATAAATAAGTGATTGTTTATTACAATCGGCTTTAAATCTGAAGAAAAATTTTTCCTGTATATAATAGAACCAGTCTTTATATCTAGAACATAAAAAAACTTATTTGTGCTTATAAAAATTTTGTTTTTATCAATTAAAATTTGACTACCCTTGAAAAGATTGCTCGGATTTATATCTAATGATTGGTTAAGGTTGATAAACCAATTAATATTAAGGCTTTTGTTTTCTATAGCATATAATGATCCATAGGTGTTTAAAAAAACAGTATATCGATCGCTTAAAGATATACTATTAACAAAATTATTTTTTATAACTGTTTCTTCTGTTGGAATTGATTTTATTACATCTCCATTAGTTTTGTTAAAAAAAAATAGACTATTGTTTTGATTTGCAGCAATTATTTTTTCTCCTTGGATTTTTAAATTTGATCTGAAAGGAATTTTATAATTTTTTGCCCATACAATTTTTTTATTATTGTAGTCATATGAATATAAATACCCAAAATTATCAGAAACATATATAATATTATCTTCAATAATAAAGTTTAAACTTTTTTTCAATTTTTTATATTTTTTTTTATAAAAATTAAATTTATTTATTATTTCATTTTCGCTTAGGGAAAAAATTATTATGTTTCCTTTAATATCTGTAAGAATAATATTATCGGAGTCTAATAAAATATTTTCACTTGTTATATTTCTTGAAACTTTTTTACTTCTAAATTCTAATTTATTCAAACCTCGATACTTTAAATTTCCAACATTATTACTTTGGTTGTAATAAATATCTTTCCAATTAGTTGTGTTAATAGGCTCTGTCAAAGTAAATTTATAATTCTTGTCATAAGGAATTTTTTTATTAAAAGTTTTATCGCTTAATGATAAAGATTTTAAACCTTTTAAAGTACCCTTATCGTCTATTAAGGGCTCATTTATATTTTTCCATATACCAGTTTTGTTATCAAATGAACAACTTTGGAATAAAATTAAAATGATAAGAAGAAAAAAAAATTTCATTTACCTTATAAACCTCAATTGATTAAAATTTCCTCTGCCAAAGTTTTAAATTTTGTATTTCCATCTATTAATTTTTTCAGGTGGCTTTTTCCTTCATCTATTTTTGAAATTTTTATTAAATACAATCCCTTTTTTAGAATTAACAAATCCTTATGATCTTTAGGCAGAGATAAATTTTCTAAAATTTTAAAATAATTTAAAATTTTTTCTTGATCTTCTTCTAAATTTCTTTCTAAAACTATATTTAAAGCTAAGATTGAGTAAAATTTATTTTTACTCACTATTATTTGCTCCAATATTTTTTTAGATTTTACTTTTTCTCCTGCAGCTAAATTTAGGCCTGCCTGAATATATTTTTCAGAAATTAAAATATTTTTCTTATTTTCATTTATTTTATAAAAAGTAATAGCCAATGAAAAAAATAATATAGTACATATACCAATGATAAATTTAACTTTATGTCCTTTAATAGAGGAGATAAGTCTACCTTTAAAATCTAAATTTTTATTTACTTCTTGTTCCATATAAAAAATTTTTCTTACTTGGGAATTTCTTCGATCTAACTTCCGTAGTATATTTTTTAACAGCTTTTTCAATTATTGTGTTTAATGATACATATTTTTTCACAAATTTAGGATAAAAACCGCTCAGACCCAGCATGTCATCTGTAACTAGTATTTGACCGTCGCAGAAAGAAGAAGAGCCTATACCAATAGTTGGTATTAAAGTTTTTTCTGTTATTAATTTTGAGGTTTTAGGCAAAATGCATTCAAGAACAATGGAAAAAGCACCTGCTTTTTGAATTAGTAGGGCTTCTTTTAAAAGTTTTTGAGCATTAGATGCTGATTGTCCCTCTACCTTAAATTTCTTTTTAAATTGGGGTGTATATCCTATGTGACCCATTACAGGTATACTATTACTTACAAGCTCTTTAATGATGTTATAATTTTTATTATTGCTCTCTATTTTTACAGCATCACAACGAGTAGCTCTCATTATTTTTTTTGCATTTTTTTTTGCTGATGTTTTATTGGCATATGATCCTTTTGGCATATCAACAACAAGAAGTGATTTTTTTACTCCTTTTTTAACGCTTTTGGTATGTTGGATAATGTTTTCTAAACTAATTTTATGTGTGCTTTCCAAGCCATATAAAACATTAGCCATTGAGTCTCCAACTAAAACAATATCACAATATTTATCTAATATTTTTGCAATATTTTTAGAATAAGCAGTTAAGCTTACGATTTTTGTTTTATTCTTTTTATTTATAATTTTTTTTATCTTTTTAATCATTTTTATTTATTCTAATTCAATAGTACTAGGTGGCTTTGAGCTAATATCATACACTACTCTATTGATACCTTTAACACTGTTTATAATTTTATTTGAGATTTTATCTAAAAAAACTTTGGGAAAATTATAATAATCTGCTGTCATGCCGTCTTCTGAAGTAACAGCTCTTAACATACATGTATACTCATAGGTCCTGGAGTCCCCCATTACCCCTACAGTTTTTATTGGCAATAAAGCTGCGTATGCTTGCCAAATTTTATCGTAAAGATTATTATTATATAATTCGCCCATATAGATATCATCAGCGTCTTGGAGTATTTTTATTTTGTCTTTCGTAACATTGCCAATTATTCTTATAGCTAATCCTGGTCCTGGAAACGGATGTCTATAACATATATTTTTTGTGAGGCCTAAGGAATTGCCTAACACCCTAACTTCGTCTTTAAAAAATTCTTTCAATGGTTCTATTAATCTTAAATTCATTTTTTTTGGTAATCCTCCAACATTGTGGTGTGACTTAATTTTTGATGTTTTGCTTCCCGAAGATGATTTGCTTTCAATTATATCAGGATAGAGTGTACCCTGTGCGAGAAATTTTACATTTTTATATTTTTTTGACTCCTTTTCGAATATTTTGATAAATAGCTTTCCGATGATTTTTCTTTTTTTTTCAGGATTTGTAATTTTTTTTAATTTATTTAAAAAAATATTTGATGCATTAATTAATTTAATATTTAATTTGTATTTATTTTTAAAAATTTTATAAGTATATTTAAATTCATTTTTTCTCATAAGCCCAGTATCTACCATAATACAAATTAAATTTTTTTTTATAGCTCGATTAATTAAGAGAGCTACAACACTACTATCAACTCCACCAGATAAAGCACAAATTACCTTGTCATTTTTAACTTTTTCTTTTATTTCTTGAATAAGTCTTTTTTTCTGTGATATTGCGCTCCATTTTTTTTTTATTTTACATATTAAAAACAAAAAATTTTTAAATATTTGTTTTCCATTTTCTGTATGAGAAACCTCTGGATGAAATTGGATTCCATAGATTTTTTCTCTTGTGTTTTCAATTATTGTTAACTTTGAAGATTTTGTATACGCGATTGATTTAAAATTTTTGGGTAATTTTGTAACTGCATCTTCATGGCTCATCCACACTGACTTTTGGGAATTTAAGAAATTTTTTGTTAGTATAGAGTTTTTTGATTTATATATATATGCTCTACCAAATTCTCTCCTTTTTTTAGATGATTTTATTTTCCCTCCACACAATTTAGCGATTAATTGCAATCCGTAGCAAATTCCAAGTATTGGTATTTTTTTTTTTAGAATAGATTTTGGTATGGTTTGAAAATTTTTTTTTGTAACTGTAGAAGGGCCTCCTGATAAAATAATACCTTTAATTTTCTCAAAATTCTTAATTTTAATGATATCGCGTGGAACTATTATTTCTGAATAAACTCCAAGATCCCTAATTCTTCTAGCTATTAACTTAGTAACTTGAGAACCAAAATCAATTATTAAAATCTTTTCCTTATTGTTTTGAAATTGCATTTATTTCTTGGATAAATTTTCAATTTCTGTTTTTAGTTTCTGACTTTGGGTGCAAAATTTTTCACATATACCTATTAATCTTTCATTTAATTCTTTACTTTTTTTATAGTCTGAAGAATTTAATTTTAACTTTGCTAAGTTAAAAATTGCCTCTTCGTTTTTAGGATTTAAAAGAATGACTGTTTTTAAATTTTGTTCTTCTAAGTCTTTTTTCTCTAAATTTTTAAAGATTTTAGATAAATATAAATAAGATAATTCATTTTTTGGATTGAAAACTATATCTTGTTCGAATTTAAATTTAGCTTTATCAAATTTTTTGTTTTGATAAAGACTTAAACCTTCATTAAAATACTTAGTATTAGCTAATAAAAAATTAGGCATTATTAGTAATATAAATAAAATTTTAAAAAATTTAAAAATCATAATTTATAATTTATAATTTATTGTTTTTTGAGTAATTTCAACACTATGCACCATACTTTCGTAGAATCCAGCTTTAGTAAT
>MDTG01019457.1_pt1 | contig 49207 bp, 48 predicted proteins | sample 811421 | NCBI WGS metagenome assembly MDTG01 (sample SAMN05326645, study PRJNA326480) | marine metagenome | isolation source: seawater | place: Pacific Ocean: South East | collected 2011 | reverse complement strand
TGGTGATTTTCTCTTTAATGGTCTCCTCCCACTCAGGCGTAACTGGGAGCTTCTGGGTCCTTTTTGGCATGGTCAATACCTTGGGCGTACGGAGTTCTCCATAGTGGTCGAGCGGGTTGATTGTTTACCTGAAGGAATGAGTTGTCTTAACCCTGACCATTTTGAGCAGGTAATTTTACGTTTTCTTTTTGATAAAGGGCCCGACTCTCCGGATCTGATAAAAAAGATCGCACCGGTAAATTGGCAGGTTAAACAGATCGGTAACCAGCCCTGGGTACTGTTTGAACAGCGGGTTTGGGTTAAAGAAGGGGTTCCGGACCGGGATATTACTGTAGCAAATTTTCGTGCTTATGCGGCTACGGCAATTGATGACCGTTATTTTCTATTACTTGATTTCAGAAACTTTGGTTATACACCTTCTGACATATCGATTGCCAATATGAATGCGCTAAAAGATCAGGTTATCGATAGTATCCGTTGGCAACTGAGTGACGCTGCCCAAAATCGACTTAAAGAGGTTAAGGACCTTTGGCCGGACGCTAAGCTTTCTCAACACCGTGAACCGGAAGACTGGGTGTATCCAGAGTGGCGTGATGGCGATAAACAAAAAGGCGAACCCCATATCGTGATTTTAAAACGCAATACACCTCCCCCTGAATTTGAGATTTGATACTTAAGGAGACAGACAATGACCGGAAGTCATGGCTATAAAAAAATACTAGGGCCAGAAGATGACAGAAGCCTGAGCCGCAATGTCTGGGTGCCGGACGCCCAGTATAATGAATGGAAGTGAGTGAAAGACGGCAGAGATGGTAACTATTATATGACCAGTCTTTTCCGTTCTGTTGAAACCTTGGCTAAGACGCCGGGAGGGCGCCGGACAGCCACTCAAGGGGGAAGGTATGGAGACTTCGATATGTCTTACCATATATCGCCTGCTTCCAAAGATATTTATCTGAACCTGGTGGCGCTTTCCAATTCTTCCGAATCCAGAGGTCTCCAGACAGCAGGTTTATACCGGACTCGTTGGGAGGGAAATGCAACACAAGGTGAATGGACCGTTAAAGATGAATCCTATTCACACATGGACTTCTCTGAGGACTGGGGAGGCGCGCATTCTGCGGTAATTCCGGGAAAATTTAAAAACAAAGAAGACGCTGGTGCTCAAATGGGCAAGCATCTGTAAAATGCTTACTTTCCTAATACTCACCAGAGGAATTCGATTCATGAAAACAATAACCATTTTTCCATGTTCTGGCTGAATAATGAGTTTACCAGTGACGCGCATGTGAAAAGCCTGGTATCTATGATGCAAATGGCGCGTAAGCAGAGTGCCTCTCTTCAATAGCTTGTACACGGTGAAGCCTGTGGAACATTCGTCAGAGCTGCAGAATATCTGAAAAAAATCCAATCTCAGATAACCCTCATGAAGCTCAGAAAGGCTTTGGATTGCAGAGTTTTTACTTTTCTAATCCGCGTGGACGCCGGACCAGTAAATCGGATCTTGAAAAAATCTGTAAAGACGTTGGCCTTACTTGTGAAGGTATTAACCTTAACAAAAATGACATATTTAAGAATTCTGATTCCAGGAAATCTCTGGTTATGGAACTAAGCCTGATTGGCGCCGGTGTGGCGACTACCGCAGGAGGTGCTTATGGATCGGGCATTGGTAATGAAATAATCGGCCTGGATAAAATACAAACGGTAGTCGATACCGTCAGTTCATCGTCTATCAGTTGGGCTGCAGGTCTGGCGATGGCTGGTGGAGTCCTGATTGTAGGTTCCAAGACACTGAAAGCGGGTGGTTATTTGAGAAATATGCCAAAAGTAATATCCAGTACCTTTGGCACAGGCAATCAGGAATGGGCTGCCTGATAGCCTGTGTCATCTGAATGTCATAAAACCCGCTGCGGCGGGTTTTTTTATGGGCGTTATCCGGTGACTGAGTTTTACCTTAACCGGCGATGCTGCAAGGAAATCAAAGGTGATGGTCATCAGTGGCGTTCTGTGTCTGCTGCGTGGTCTGCTTACCCCGTTAAAAACTACGTTTTGCGATCTGTGTTTAGTTTTGAAATGCGATATCCGTTATATCTGTAGGTGTTTAACAACAATCTGTTTTATTACCTGTGTATCTGCTACTTGATGAGCTCTGCGCTCCCGGGCGGTTAAGGTAGAACTGTCAGTTGAAAAAGGGCTGTCAGATGAAAAGGGGAAAGTGGCGTGACCTTCATCAGAATAAAAAACATGTGTATGGATATGTGTCTGCTATGTATTGTTTCGGCCTGGGTCTGGGTGGCGATTGGCTGAAGCACAGGCGCTGAGCCGGCCATAAGATGGTCAGCCGGCGGGCGACATTTTTTCGGTTAAATAATCCAACAGGATTCTGACCTTGGGCGACAGCTGCCGGCCCGGCAAGTACATGGCCCAGATGCCTTCGTCGGTGGGGGCAAAGTTGGTCAGTACTTCGCGCAGGGCGCCGGTTTCTATGTAGGGCAGTACGTAATAGTCCGGCAGTTGCACAATGCCCAGTCCACGCCGGGCGGCATCGGTCAGGGCGGCGCCGCTGTTGCAGCGCAGGCGGCCATGAATACGCACCATGCGTTCCCCGCGGTTGTCACGGAAGCGCCAGTAATCCAGGGTGCCGACCAGGCAGCTGTGGCGGCTCAGTTCCGACAGGGTATCCGGGGTGCCATGGTGATCAAGATACGTTGACGAAGCGCAGGTATACAAGCGGCGCGTCCCCAACCGGTGAGCGACCAGGTCTTCGTTCTCCAGCCGTCCGAGACGGATGGCGATATCATAGTTACCTTCCACCAGATCCATCTTCTTATTCGTCAGATCACAACTCAGGCTTAGCTGCGGATATTCCTGCAGAAAGCGGTTGAGGACCGGCATCAGCTGACGTTCGCCGTAGGTGACCGGGGCTGTGACCCTGAGTGTGCCCTGGGGAATACTCTGCAGCTGGCTGAGGCTGCGCTCTGCATCATGCAGGGCATCCTGTAACGGGCGGCAGGACTGATAGTAGAGCTGGCCTGCCTCTGTCAGGCTGACGCGCCGCGTTGTGCGGTAGAAGAGCTTGATGCCGAGACGTTCTTCCAGCCACTGAATCTGACGGCTGACCTGGGCGGTGGATATCTTCAGTTGCTGGGAGGCGCGGGTAAAGCTTTCGGTTTCCGCCACAGCAATAAACTCACTGAGGCCCTGCCATTCGTTCATTATTACATATCCGTAATAGTGATTTTATATTCAGGTAGATTATCGCTCAGAAAAAGGTAATTACAATGGTCACCATCATGAAACAGGAGAATGACCATGACTGATACTATTACCTGCCGTGCCGCCGTTGCCTGGGCAGCGGGCGAACCCCTGAAAATCGAAGAAGTTCAGGTTGCGCCGCCAAAAGCCGGGGAAGTGCGGGTGAAAATCACCGCCACCGGTGTGTGTCATACGGATGCCTTTACATTGTCTGGTGATGATCCGGAAGGCGTATTCCCGGCCATTCTGGGCCACGAGGGTGGCGGTATCGTTGAAGCTGTGGGTGAAGGCGTGACCGGCCTGAAAGTAGGCGATCATGTGATTCCGCTGTACACCGCTGAATGTGGTGAGTGTAAGTTCTGCAAATCCGGTAAAACCAACCTGTGCAGCGCAGTACGTGAAACTCAGGGTAAAGGTCTGATGCCGGATGGTACGACCCGCTTCACCTGTAACGGTGAGCCTATTTTCCACTACATGGGTTGCTCAACCTTCTCTGAGTACACTGTTCTGCCGGAAATCTCTCTGGCCAAAGTCAACCCGGAAGCGCCACTGGAAGAAGTGTGTCTGCTGGGTTGTGGCGTGACCACAGGTATGGGCGCCGTGCAGAAAACGGCTAAGGTCCAGAAAGGCGATACTGTGGCTATCTTTGGTCTCGGCGGTATTGGTCTGTCAGCGATTATCGGGGCAAAAATGGCCGGTGCCGGCCGTATCATTGGTATCGATCTGAACGAATCCAAATTCGATCTGGCCACTAAACTGGGTGCGACCGACCTGGTTAACCCAACCAAATTCGACAAACCGATTCAGGAAGTCATTGTTGAAATGACCGACGGCGGTGTGGACTTCTCCTTTGAATGCATCGGTAACGTCAATGTTATGCGTGCGGCGCTGGAATGCTGTCACAAAGGCTGGGGTGAATCTGTGATCATCGGTGTTGCCGGTGCCGGTCAGGAAATCTCTACCCGTCCGTTCCAGCTGGTAACCGGCCGGGTATGGCGTGGTTCTGCCTTCGGCGGTGTGAAGGGCCGTTCAGAGCTGCCAGGCATGGTTGAAGACTATCTGGCAGGTAAATTCGCCCTGAGCGATTTTATTACCCATACCATGCCGCTGGATCAGATCAACGAAGCCTTTGATCTGATGCACGAAGGTAAAAGCATCCGTAGCGTCATTCACTACTGAGTTCATTAAGAAGCGCAGCCAGGTCTTTCCTGGCTGCGCTTTTTTGACAGGAGAGCATTATGAGTCTGGAAATCGTAAGCCAGAACAAAAGCTTCGGTGGCTGGCATAAGCAATACACGCATCATTCGGAGGTGCTGAATTGTGACATGCGTTTTGCCGTCTTTCTGCCGCCGCAGGCCAGTACAGAAAATCCGGTACCGGTACTTTACTGGTTATCCGGTCTGACCTGTACCGATGAAAACTTTATGCAGAAAGCCGGTGCCCACCGGGTCGCCGCTGAGCTGGGGGTTGCTATTGTTGCGCCGGATACCGGTCCGCGCGGTGATGATGTGGCTGATGAAGCGGATCAATACGATATGGGGAAAGGCGCCGGGTTTTACCTGAACGCCACTCAGGCGCCGTGGAGCAAGCACTACCATATGTACGATTACGTGGTAGAAGAGCTGCCGGCTCTGATTGAAGAAACCTTCCCGGTCACACAGCAGCGGGCTATTGCCGGCCACTCAATGGGTGGACACGGCGCGCTGGTGATTGCGCTGCGTAATCCGGAGCGTTATTCCTCTGTGTCGGCCTTCAGTCCGATTACCAATCCGGTGAACTGCCCGTGGGGACAGAAAGCCTTTGCCGCTTATTTAGGCGATGATCGCGAACTGTGGCGTACCTATGATGCATCTGAACTGATGGGGCAGGCGAAAGATAAACTGCCGGCGCTGGTGGATCAGGGACTGGCAGATAACTTCCTGCAGGAACAGCTGAAACCGGAAATGCTGGAAGCCGCCGCGTCACGCAGCAGTTTCCCGCTGCAACTGCGTCAGCATGAAGGTTACGATCACAGTTATTACTTTATCGCTTCCTTTATTGAAGACCACCTGCGCTTCCATCAACAGCATTTCTGATCCTGTTGAGCGCTTGCACATCACATAGTGATGGTTATTAAAAACGCCGGTTTTGCCGGCGTTTTTTTATTTCAGCGTGAGCCGGTAACCTTCAGGTTATCAAATGACTGAGTGACTGAATAAACAACAGGCTGCCGACTAATAGAAGTAAACGGAAGATAACTCTGATAAAGGTGGCTTCATTGATTCTGTGGTGCAGGGCGTTGCCAGCCAGCGCACCGGCAATCACACAGGGCGTCAGCCACAGGATCTGCTCTGTATACGAGCCCAGCGCCCCCTCGATAAAAAACCACAGTGTCATACCGGTATTGAGCGTCAGCCAGACGGTCAGCATAGTCGCGCGGAAACCGGCCTTATCCAGCCCGGCACGGGCCATGGCATACACCAGTAAAGGCCCTCCCGATGCGAATAAGCCGTGGGTGATGCCGGCCAGTGTTGTCAGGGCATTACGTTGGGCTGACGCAAGTTGCGGCGGTTGTTTTTGTCTGATGGCGCGCCACGCGAACCAGATAATTAACACCGAAAACAAAAGCTTTGCCCAGCCTGCCGCAATAAAAGGCGTCAGTGCTATGCCAGCCAGAGTGCCTGTCAGAATAAAAGGCAGGATAATGGTGAACAGCAGCCGCCACCGAATGTGAGCGCGGTGTAACACCACCAGTGGACCTGTCATAAGAATATTGAGCACGACCATAACCGGCACCAGAGACTGAATATCGAATAACAGCGCACTCAGTGACAGTGCAATAACGATGCTGCCAAAGCCGGTCATCGCCTCAATACTGTAGGCAATCAGCACCGCACAGCCAACCCAGATCCAGGACATAAAATCAGCTCCGGCGCACACAAGCAGACGGTATCATGGCAGCAGCCCCTGCTGACTGGCGTAATACTCAAAGACTTCGCGGGAAGATTTTTGTGGCCGGAAGCCAAAGACATTTTTTAACGCTGTATTGTCCAGTACCGGCCGGTAACGCAGAAAATCGAGCTGTTCCGGACCATATTGTGTCAGCCTGGCAGATTTCCCGATAAACAGTGCCGACTTCAGAAGCCAGGCAGGCAAAGTCAGGTTCTTTTTTCCTAACACCGCAGCGATTTCCTGAATGGTCATGGCGCCATCCCCGGCCAGATTAAATATTCCGCTGATACTGTTTTCACACCCGCTGCGCAGTATGTTGACGACATCCTCATCCCAGATAAATACAAAGGGCGATGCTGATCCCTGAATCGCCAGAAGACGATTCTTGCGGAACAGATTGGTAATCATATTATCGGTATGTTTACCCAGTACCGTTCCCGGGCGCAATATCAGCTGTTTTAACTGGGGGGCTTTAACACGATAATCCTTCAGCATTTCTTCGATTAAACGCTTGTGATAACTGTAAGAGAAACTGGCATTGCCGCGCAGGGTATCCGTTTCTTTCAGCCAGGCCGGATTATCCGCATAGTAGCCGTATGCAGCGCCACTGCTGGTTACGGTTATATGCCCGACATTATGTGCCACACACGCCTTAAGCAGGTTGCGGGTACCGTTTATATCGATATCAAAATCACGCTCAGGATCGGCACCGGGGGAAACAATACTGGCCAGGTGAATCACGTGGGTGATCTGCTTATCACGGATCAGGTCAGCCAGCAGGGGATCACGGATATCCATACGGGTATAGTGATAGGTTGATGGAGAAGTCTCACGGATATCAATACCAAAAACTCTGTGGTGTTGACTCAATACTTCTGTCAGTCGGGAGCCAATATAACCTTCACTGCCGGTAATCAGAATATTCATTGACATATTAAAGCCCTGTTCTTTTTATTATCATCGATTGAGTTTGCCGGTCTCTGAGATTCCAGAAAGCCGTCAGAGTCAGGCCGCTGATCAGATGCCAGATACCCCAGGCAGCAGCAATAATCGCCATGCCGGATAACTGATCAAAAAAGGTAAAAATAATACCCAGCCCCAGTCCGGAATTCTGAATGCCAACTTCCAGCGTCACCGCACGACTGTCCTGTTTATTTAATCCGGCGGCTGCGGCTGACAGCCTGCCAACACTCAGAGCCAGGGCATTGTGTAATATCACCAGAATAAAAAATCCGCCGATACCATTGACGAATACCTGCCAGTGTTTGCTCAGTGTAAAGGCAACAAACGCAAACAATACGCTCAGAGAGACGAGTCGGAACAGCTGATCACTGCGTTGTGCAAACTGCGGATTAAAACGCGCAGTCATCAGCCCCAGAATTAACGGCATAATCAGAACTAATACCACAACCAGTAACATGTTCTGTACCGGGACGGCGATTTCCTGCAGTAAGGATGCTGTCGCCGGATTCAGGCCGCTGTAAAAAATAAAGCTGGCCGGAGTCATAACTGCGGCGCCCAGGCTGGAGATGCCGGTCATGCTGACTGATAAGGCCGTATTACCTTTGGCCAGGTGCGTCATAATATTCGAAAAGCTGCCGCCGGGGCAGCATCCCACCAGAATAATACCCAGTGCTATTTCAGCTGGCATGGCAACCAGCATGGTCATCGACCAGCTGGCAGCAGGCAATAAAATAAACTGGGCGAATATCCCGGTCAGTGGACCTTTCGGTTGCTTAAGAATACGGCGGAAGTCCTCCACCGTCAGGCTCAGCGCAATACCGAACATCATAAAGGCCAGAATCAGGTTCAGCAGAATCAGGCTGGTGAGTGACATATTAAGCGCCTGCTTCCAGCGCTTTGCGCGCCCGGCCAATGGCATCCAGATAGTCGGCTTTATGAACGTAATACGCCATGCGGGCCAGTTGCAGGTATTTCAGGCCGCCATCAACACGCTGTCCTGCGTGGTTGCGGACTTTTTGCATAAACTGATCTGCTGCCGGCGACTTGTCCTCGCGACTGCGGATAAAACGCGCAACCAATTGTGCCTGGTCATCACGCCCCTGCCAGCCAAGGCCGGAAGCCTCTACCATGCCCATGACAAATAAATTATCGAAATGCGGCGTAAAGACATTCAGGTACAGCGCCGGCGCATCCCCTTGCCAGTTAAGGTATTGCTGGTCGATAAAAGGGTAATGCAGGTTGTACCCTGTGGACTCCATAATCAGATCATAGTGACCACTGAGGCCATCATTAAACTCGGCTCCGGCGCTTGTCAGCTGCTTAATGGCCGGGCGTACTTTAATATCGCCGTGACCGATATGATGCAGAAATAACGAGTTCACCACCGGATGGGATTCATACATCCGGTAATCCGGGTCAGGCAGACCGAAGCTGCTGGGTTTGCCGGAAATTAACCGTACCAGGGTGCCGTCCACCATCTGTTTCAGGCGATTGGGTAAACGGATTTTTCCTCCCAGGGTGTCGGTGGGTACACCAGCGACAAACTTGGGTAAAAAGTAATAGCCCCGGCGTACCACCATATCGACACTTGCCGCTCTGTGTACCGCATCCACGGCAATATCACAGGCGCTGTTACCACAGCCAATAATTAATACACGTTTGCCGGCAAAAATATCGGCACTGCGATACTCACTGCTATGCAGCATCTCGCCACCGAAGTGCCCCTTAAAATCCCCATGGCGGGGTTCATGCAATGTACCATTGGCCAGTAACACGCCGGCACAATCGAGACTTTCCTGTTTTCCCCCGTGGGTAAAATGAATACGCCAGTCCTTACCGTCGGGTTCAACCTTATCCACCCGGGTGTTAAAGCGGTAATACTGCTGCAGATTAAAATGATCGGCATAGTCTTGCAGATAGGCAGCCATCTGGTCATGGCGCGGGTAAGTAGCCACCTCATCTTTCATCGGAAAGTCGGCAAATTCTGTCATGCGTTTGGAAGAGATCAGGTGCGCGGATTCGTACATGGTGCTGGTAGGACTGTTGATATCCCACAGGCCACCAACGCCGGAATGTATTTCGAATGCGCATACCGGGATGTTCTGTTCCGCCAGCCGGCGGACGGTGCACAGGCCCATAGGGCCTGCACCGATAACGACGTAGGGTTTCATTGTGCTGTACCTGCCTGCTTATTATTTTTGTTCTGCTTTTTTATCACCGGCAACAGAACCGGCTTTGTTATGTCTGCAGACTAGCGTGGGTGAGACTATAAAGCGCTGGCCCATTGAGACCAGTTCTGGTTAATATGGGACAAAATAACAAGAAGAGATAACGATAAGAGATGGCGATAGCATCGACCGTAACTCCGGGGTTCTCCCGTGCCATTCAGACACTCCTGCCCGAACTGGGCATCCATTTACCACAGGTTCTGACACAGGAACTGGCCGTCTACCGGGCTGAGGAACGCCTGCCGATGGCGTTGCAGAATACGCTCTGGCAGGAAATCGAACGCCAGGCTGCAGGCTTACCGGCTGGCCGCTGTATTGGCCTGCAGATTGGTCAATCCCTGCAATTGGCCAGCTTTGATATGCTCAGCTTTCTGTTACTGGCCAGCCCGACCTTGCTGGATGCAGCAGAAGCTCTGGTATCTTATTCCACTCTGATCGGAGAAGGCGGAAGTTTTATCCGTGAACGCACAGATAAAGGCTGGAAACTGATTTACCAGGCCCGGTTTGAACACGGCCGTTACATTCGTCTGGATGCCATTCTGGCCGGCATAATGCAGGGAGCGCGCTGGCTGGTAGGGAAGGATCTGCAACCACTGACGGTGGGTTTTGAATGCCGCAAAGATGATTGCCCGTTACACCGCCAGCTGTTTGGGGATGCATCCTTTTATTTTTCCAGTCCGTCGGCGTTTATCGAATTATCCACGGCCGACTGGCAAAGGCCACTGAGCAGCGGCAGTGAAGAAATTCAGCAGCAGATGCAACGTCTTGCACAGCAGCAGCTGCAGAAAATCCGTCCGCAGACCATGGAAGATAAAGTCACCGTGCTGTTACGGCAGCAGCCCTGGTTAAGCCGTACACAGATGGCGACGTTGCTGTCAGTCAGTGAACGCCACCTTAACCGTAAGCTGGGTGAGCAGGGTAAGAGTTTCCGCGTCGTGGCGGATAAAGTGCGGATGGAATCCGCGTTGGAATTACTGAAAGAACGTGGCGCAACACAGGAAAGCCTGGCCAGCTATCTGGGTTATGCCGACGGCAGTGCCTTTGCCAAAGCCTTTAAGCGCTGGACTGGTATGGGCATGCGCGCTTATCTGACCAGCCGGATGAAATAGTGGCTAAAAACGGATATCTGCAAATGAATGAACCGCAGGGTGTTGCGCAGACTCAGGAATAGCCGCATCACGCATCACCCAGCAGGTTTTTAATCCGGCTTCTGCAGCGGCATCCAGCTCTTCTTTGACGTCTGATAAAAAGAGCACCTCCTGTGCCTGAATATCGTGCTCCTGCTGTAATTGAGACAGAATATTCCGGTAAGACTGAGCGTCACGCTTAGCGCCCATCCGGGTGTCAAAAAAGCCATTGAAAAGCGGCAGTAAATTGCCCGCAGAAGAATGACCAAAAAATAATTTCTGCGCCGCTACCGAGCCGGAGGAATAAACATACAGTGGCATACCGGCGGCGTGCCACTGTTGCAGATATTCTGCTGCATCAGCATACATGTGGGCTTGATAATCGCCGTTTTCATAACCGGCCTGCCAGATCATGCCCTGTAATGTTTTCAGTGGTGTGGCTTTTTTATCTTCCGCAATCCATTGCAGAAGAATTCTGATCAAGGCTTCGCTATCGTCGTAATCAACCGCCTGGTTTTCGCTTTCTGCAAGCTGTGCTGTCTCTTGCAACAGGTGACGTACGTCGTCTTCCTGTCTGTGGGTACGGATAAAATCCGGCAGGTGTTCAGCAGCATAAGGAAACAGGACGTCTTTCACAAAAGAAATGGATGACGTTGTACCTTCAATATCCGTGAGAATGATTCTGACCGTCATCAGTTATCCAGCCGGTTAAAGTGCGTGGCAATCTGATCGCCGGTAAAGTTAGCTACCCAGCCATCCGGATTATTAAACATGCGGATGGCAATAAAATTCGGATTCGGGCCCATGTCGAACCAGTGGCGGGGATTAGCCGGTACACTGATCAGATCGCCCTGATGGCAGAGCACTTCATAGACTTTTCCGTCAACGTGCATGCTGAACAACCCGTGACCGGCAACGAAAAAGCGTACTTCATCTTCACTGTGAGTGTGCTCGCTGAGGAATTTCTCGCGCATTTCTTTTTTCTGCGGGTGGTGAGCATCCAGGCTGACAACATCCACCGTCTGATAGCCTTCTTCTGCCATCAGGCGATCAATATCCTGTTGGTAGGCTTCGATAACACTGTTTTCATCCGCTCCGGGCGACAGATTAGCCGGCGTCAGCCACTGTTCAAAGCGCACACCAATTTCCTGCAAACGGTCGCGGATTTTGGTTTTATTTTCGCTGGTGAACAAAAGATCGGTGGTGTGACTCAGATTACTGTCTTTGTAAATGCGGATAACGCTCATAATAACCTCACGGTGGAATCAGGGCTTCGGGGAATGCCCCAGCTTCAGTAATTCAAGCTGATAGCCCAGAAGATTTTCCAGTGCTTCCAGATGACGGAAACAGCTGGCCAGGTCTTTGCCCCATGTATAAACACCATGGCCGCGGATCAGATAAGCATGCCCCTGACCCTGTGCTTGCATGGTTTGTTCTACCCGGTTGGCCAGGCGTTGAATATCCTGGTCGTTATCAAACAGCGGGAAGGTGACCCTGCCTTCGTGGCTGTGTTCACCGGCGAATGCTTTCTGCAGCTCCCAGCCAGTGAAAGATAATGTGTTGTCCGGCCATATCTGAGACAGAACAGCAGCAACGGGAGAGTGGGTGTGCAGCACCGCACCAATATTCTCATCGCGCTGATACAGCTGAGTATGCAGCAGGGTTTCTGCCGATGGCCGGCCCTCAGTCAACGCATGCCCCTGCCAGTCCACCACCATAATATCATCCGCTGTCAGTTCGCCTTTATGTTTGCCTGAACAGGTCAGAGCGCAACAGCCGGAAGTCAGGCGTACTGAATAATTAGAACTGGTCGCCGGTGACCAGCCCCGTTCATACAAGCTGCGCCCGTACTCACATAATTCACGCGCGGCATGCCGGAAGTCCTGTGAATGCAACATGGGTAACGTCCCCGGTCGGATGTCAGAATCGGTTGTCACTGCTGTGGTACAAAATGTCGTACTGATTAACGGGCAAACAGCAGCGCAATACTGTCAGTATCCGGCTGCATAATCAGGCCTTTTTCTGTGGCGATAACGTCAATCAGGCCAGCGGGCGTGACATCGAAAGAAGGATTGATGGCATCACACCCGGGTGGTGCTATCGGCTGACCATTCAGATGGGTGACTTCCGCAGCGGGACGTTGCTCAATCGGAATATCGTCTCCGCCCGGTAAGGACAGGTCAAATGTTGATGTCGGCGCTGCCACCATCACATTAATACCATGATGTTTGGCCAGCACCGCCAGACTGTAAGTGCCGATTTTATTGGCTACATCGCCATTCGCCGCAATGCGGTCAGCACCGACGATCACCCAGTCTATTTTTTCCCGGCGGAAGAGTTGCGCCGCTGCACCATCACATACCAGCGACACCGGGATATTATCCTGCATTAATTCCCACGCTGTGAGGCGTGCGCCCTGTAACCAGGGGCGGGTTTCACCAGCGTATACCTGGCTGACTTTGCCATCAGCAAAACCCGAACGTATTACTCCTAACGCAGTTCCGTGGCCGCCAGTCGCCAGAGCACCGGTATTACAGTGGGTATAAATCATAGAATCATTGTGTAACAGAGAGGCGCCATACTGGCCCATCATCTGGTTGGCGAGAATATCTTCTTCGTGAATCCTGCGGGCCTCGGCAACCAGTGCGTGAGGGGCTTCCGTATTCAGCCCCGCCATACGTTCCAGTGCCCAGAACAGGTTGACCGCCGTCGGGCGTGATTCCGCCAGTACCTGATAAGCCTGCTGCAGGTCGCGTCCGGCCAGGGCATCCAGTGCATAGCCATAAGCCGCTGCGATACCGATCGCCGGTGCTCCGCGCACCACCATAGAGCGGATAGCATCGGCCACTTCTGCGGCAGTGTTGTACTCATTCATACGGTGCTCATGGGGCAGGGCACGCTGATCAAGCAGAAGAAGAGACTGATGCTGCCATTCAATGGCATGAAATGCGGCCGGAGGGAATGCGTGGGAATGTGCAGACATAAATGCCGTCCTGACTTGCCGGTGGCTGGCGGGTGATGGCGCTATTCTAGCGCAGTAGGAAAGGTGACTGTAGCCTGTTTAGCCTGAACAAAGTTTTTTTTGCATTTTAATGCGGCTATTGAGTAATTTGTGATCATTCGGCATGCTGAATGCAGTAAAGGATAACTGGAGCATGAGTGTGCAATGTCGGGACAAGCGGTTTTAAGTCGGTATTACGCGCATTCTGCTGAGGGAGTCACCGACAGCGAATGGCAGCTGCTCAGTGATCACCTTATCAGTGTTGGCCAGAAGGCTGCTCAGAAGGCCGGACACTTCGGTGCGACAGAGCTGGCTGAAATCGCCGGACTACTGCATGACCTGGGCAAATACACTGTTGAGTTTCAGCAACGGTTACGCGGAAGTACGATAAAAGTTGATCATTCCACACATGGTGCACTGATTGCGTTGCAGCATTTCAAGCACAATCCACTTATTGGCACTTTGCTGGCTTACAGTATCGCCGGACATCATGCTGGATTGGCAGATACCCGTGAAACCAGTGACAAACAGACAATCACTGATTTGCAACGTCGTCTGGCAGCGAAAGAGCTACCGCTACTTGATGACACCTGGAAACAGGAAATTGATCTAAAGACTGACATTAATAAGCTCACCATCACACCTCTGAATACCACTAACGGTATTGCCTTTCAGTTATCTGTACTGGGACGAATGATTTACTCCTGTCTGGTCGATGCTGATTTTCTGGATACTGAAGACTTTTATAACCGCATTGAAAACCAACCTGCACGGGATAGTGATTACCCTTCTGTAATTCAGTTGAAAGCAGAACTGGATCAATACCTTAGCCAGCCAAAGTTTCAGTCAGGATCCGGGATAAATACCATACGCCAGCAGATTCTGAGTACAGCCCGTCAGCAGGCAGAACAATCTCCCGGTCTGTTTTCCCTGAATGTACCTACCGGTGGAGGTAAAACGTTAACTTCACTGGCTTTTGCTCTGGATCACGCCGTTGCTCACGGTTTGCGCCGGGTGATTCTGGTGATTCCGTTTACCAGTATTGTGGAACAGAATGCTGCGGTCTGGCGCGAAGCGCTTGGTACCCTGGGAGATCTCGCTGTGCTGGAACATCACAGTGCGTTCAATGCCGATAAACAGGACTATGCCGACCCCAACAGTAAAGACAAACTCAGGCAGGCTGCAGAGAACTGGGAGCCACCTGTTATCGTAACGACGGCGGTACAGTTCTTTGAGAGTTTGTTTGCCAACCGTTCATCCCGCTGCCGTAAGCTTCATAACATTGCCAACTCCGTCGTCATCCTGGATGAAGCTCAGACCCTGCCAACAAAGTTGCTGAAACCATGTGTCGCTATGATAAAGGAATTGGCGTTGAACTACCGCACCAGCCTGGTCCTTTGTACAGCAACACAGCCTGCGTTACAGAGTAAAGACGGTTTTGAACAGGGTCTGGACTATGTTCGGGAACTGATCCCTGAGCCTGAGCAATTGCATAAAACACTTGAACGGGTGAGCGTGGAGTACATTGGTGAGCGATCAGATGCTGAGCTGATCCAAGAACTCCGGCAGCATGATCAGGTGCTTTGTATTGTCAATAACCGCCGCCATGCCCGGGCTTTGTTTGAAAGCATCCGGGATATGGAAGGCAGTGCCCACCTGACGACTCTGATGTGCGCAGATCACCGCTCAGTCAGTCTGACTGAAATTCGTCAGCGCCTGATTGAGGGGCAACCGGTGCGGTTGATATCCACCTCCCTGATTGAAGCCGGCGTGGATGTGGATTTTCCTGCAGTTTACAGAGCCGAAACCGGGCTGGATTCCATTGCCCAAGCGGCAGGTCGCTGCAACCGGGAAGGTAAACGGCATAGCTCAGAAAGCAAGGTCAGGGTGTTCCGGGCAGACAAACAATGGTCTGTACCTCCGGAGATAGAACAGTATGCCGCTGCTTTCCGGGCTATCTGCCGGAAGTTTCCGGATGATCTGCTTTCGCCTGGCGCGGTTCAGGAATATTTTAAAGAAGTATATTGGCAAAAAGGTAAGGCATTGGATGCCGGAGGGATTATGGAGTTGTCGAATCTATCCGGTACCGATCTGGACATTGCCTATGATCAGATGGCTCAGCGTTTCAGAATGATAGAAAGCAATATGCAGGCGGTTATCGTGCCCTATCTTGGGGATGCAAACACGCTGGATCAGTCTGAGGTCGGAAAACATATCCGGGCATTGGAATTCGTTGATAAACCAGGTGCTGTTGCCCGTCAGTTGCAGCGTTATCTGGTGCAGGTACCGGAGCGTGGTCTGAAGGCTCTGATGGCTTATGGTGCAGTTCAGGCGATTCATCCTGAACGCTTTGGCGGTCAGTTTCTGCTGTTGGAGAATACAGGGCTTTATGACCCTGAGTGTGGACTTAGCTGGGATAATCCGGCATATCTGTCAGCTGAGAGAACTATTTTTTAACTTGTAGTGAAAAGAAGTTTGAAATATGAGGCAGAGTTGAATATCTTGTTTATGTCGACACAAGAGGGTTCATCATGCCGAATCCAGAGAAAGCTGATCCTTGGTTTATTCTGTCTTTGAAATTTGGCCGAGGAGCTAGTGCAACTCGTATCCATATTCATGGTGGACCCAGATCGTTGTCGGTAGTAGTCGTGCTTATTGGTATTCTTGCTTCTCCTGATTTCGGAAGCTTTATCCATACTTTACTGAATGCACGCGGATAGAAACTTTTCACTACATGTGATGATTTAGAGGCCCCCGGGTGTGGGGGCCTCTAAGCGCAAAAGGAGGTCTGATGGCATACGGAATTAAGCTGAAGGTCTGGGGGGAGCGTGCCTGCTTTACCCGGCCGGAAATGAAAGTAGAACGGGTCAGTTATGATGTGATCACGCCATCTGCTGCCCGCGGTATTCTGGAAGCAATCCACTGGAAACCGGCGATCCGCTGGCACGTCGACAGAATTCACGTACTCAATCCCATTCGTTTTGAATCCATTCGCCGCAATGAAGTTGGCAGCAAAATATCCGCCCGGAATGTAAAAAACGCGATGAAGGCCGGGAATACCAGCGGTCTTGTTCATTATGTGGATCAGGACCGTCAACAGCGTGCGGCGACCATACTGCGTGATGTTGCCTATGTGATTGAGGCACACTTTGAACTGACTTCACGGGCAGATGAAAGTGACAGTGAGGGGAAGCACCTGGATATATTTAACCGCCGGGCCCGCAGAGGTCAGTATTTTCATGCCCCTTGCCTTGGTGTGCGGGAGTTTCCCGCCAATTTTGAGCTGATCGAAGACGCGGATGAATTACCGATAGCTGATGATACTTTATCCGGTGAACGGGATCTTGGCTGGATGTTGCATGACTTTGACTTTGCCAATGATACAACCCCACATTACTTTCGGGCATTAATGCGTAAGGGCATTATTGATATACCGGCTTTCAGTGCCGAGGAGGTCAAGGCATGATTCTGGCAGCTCTGAATAACTATTTTGACAGGCTGACAGAACAGGGTAATGACGACATTGCACCTTATGGCTTCAGCCAGGAAAATATCAGTTACGCACTGGTTATTAATACTGATGGTGAGCTGGTTGATATCATCAGCCTGATGGACACTTCAGGGAAAAAGCCAAGACCATCAGTGCATCAGGTACCCCAGCCACCTAAGAAATCGGTCAATATTGTTCCTAACTTCCTGTGGGATAAAACAGCTTATGTTCTCGGGCTGACCACCAAAACTTCCGCAAAGGAAATCGACCGGGCGAGAAAGACCCATGAAGCGTTTAAGCAATATCACCATGAATGGCTTGATGATTCTGATGATGAAGGATTGAAAGCCTTACTGGCATTTCTGGATCACTGGAATCCTGACGATAAGGCATGCTCTGGACGCCTGACGGAAGAGATGCTGGATACCAATATGGTATTCCGCCTGGATGGTGAGCGGCGCTTTATTCATGAGCGACCCGCGGCTAAAGCAATCCGGGCGCGGCAGTTATCTGCTTCTGTTGGAAGTAATCAGGTATGTCTGATTACCGGAGAGCTGTCACCGGTAGCAACTCTGCACCCATCAATAAAAGGTGTGAAAGATGCCCAATCATCCGGTGCGTCATTAGTATCCTTCAATCTCGATTCTTCCGAGTCATTTGGTAAAAAGCAGGGGATGAATGCGCCGGTTTCAGATAAAGCCGCATTTGCTTATGGTACTGCCTTAAACTATTTGCTGCGCCGTGATTCTTCTAATCACCAGCGGGGTCAGATTGGTGATATGACCATTGTATTCTGGGCTGAGGCAGATCTCAGACAGCAGGCAGAAGCCAGTGAACGCTTATTGAGTAGTCTGTTTTCCAGTGCTCCGGTTATCGACGATAACGATGCCGGAGAGATTTCTGATAAAGCAGAAACCGGGAAGCTTGAGAGCGCTTTAACTCAACTGGTGATGGGCAGGCCGCTACAGGAAATAGGGCAGGACCTTAACCCGGATACCCGGATGTATATATTGGGCCTGGCTCCCAACGCGGCCAGGCTGTCTGTCCGTTTCTGGGAAACGGATACCCTTGAACATTTTTCTGTGCGTCTCGCACAGCATTATCAGGATATGTTGCTTAACCCTGTGCCGTGGAGAACTGAGCCAAGCATCTGGCGGCTGATTAACGAAACAGTCCCTCATCGCAAAGGAGCAAGACCGAAACAGGATGATGCTTCCCCCCATCTGGCGGGTGAGTTTACACGTGCGATCCTGACGGGGCAGCGTTATCCACAAAGTCTGTTGGCTAACCTGATTATGCGCTTCCGTGCCGACGGTGATATCAGCAATCTGCGTGTTGCACTATGCAAAGCTGTTCTTGTGCGTAATGCACGACTGAAGAACCAAGTAACCTATGAACATTATGACAAGGAGTTATACGTGAGCCTGGATACTGAAAATAAAGACCCCGGATATATTCTTGGGAGGCTGTTTTTCAGCCTTGAATCTGCACAGAGAGCTGCCTTAGGGAAAGGTGTGAATGCGACGATAAGGGACAGGTTTTATGGTTCTGCCTCAGCGACGCCAGCCAGTGTTTTTCCGGTATTGCTGTGTAATGCACAAAATCACATCAGTAAGGTCCGGAAAATTAAACCCGGGCTTGCTGTTACGCTGGAAAAGCAGATCGCTGAAGTAATAGATAAACTCGAATCCTCCTTTCCCAGAAGTCTTGGTCTGGAGGAGCAGGGGCGTTTCGCTATTGGTTACTACCATCAGCGCAGTGAACTGTTTAAAAAACATGAAGAAGATATCGAAGCACCGGCTTCTGATGAACATACCACGGAAGGAGATGAATGATGTCCGCTATCCATAACCGCTATGAGTTTGTATTCTTTTTTGATGTGATCAATGGTAACCCTAATGGTGACCCTGATGCAGGTAATATGCCACGTCTTGATCCTGAAACCAATCAGGGGTTGGTTACAGATGTGTGTCTGAAAAGGAAAATCCGTAATTTTGTTTCTTTGGCAAAAGAAAAAGAAGCGGGCTATGACATCTACATGCAGGAAAAGTCAGTTCTTAATAATCAACATAAGAAAGCCTATGAGGCTATAGGAATAGAGCCGGTTGCTAAAAAACTGCCAAAAGATCATCAGCAGGCATTGGATCTGACACAGTGGATGTGTAACAACTACTACGATGTACGTGCCTTTGGTGCAGTAATGACTACTGAGGTTAATGCTGGTCAGGTCCGGGGACCTATTCAGATTGCTTTTGCAAAATCAGAAGATCCGATTGTTCCTTTGGAGATTTCCATTACCAGAATGGCAGTAACTAACGAAAAGGATCTGGAAAAAGAACGCACTATGGGCCGTAAACATATTGTTCCTTATGGACTTTATCGTGTGCATGGTTATGTTTCCGCTAAATTAGCGGAGAAGACGAACTTTTCAGAAGGTGATCTTCAGCTGTTATGGCAGTCCATGGTTAATATGTTTGAGCATGATCATTCTGCAGCCCGGGGAGAAATGTCTGCCCGTAAACTTTATGTATTCAAGCATGATAATGCTCTTGGCAATGCACCAGCACATAAATTGTTTGAGTTGGTATCGGCTAAGAGGATTAAGGGTGAACCCGGCAGTCCGGCCCAGGCATTCAGCGATTATGACATCAGCCTGAATGCAGAAGCCTTGCCGGAAGGTGTCAGCGTGGAAGAAGTTCTCTGATATAAAAAGGATAACAGGTCATGGACGACATTCTGGCTGTTTCTGCGATCCAACATTATGCCTATTGCCCCCGCCAGTTTGCGCTCATTCATATTGAGCAGATATGGGCAGACAACCGATTTACTGCTGAAGGTCAACTTCTGCATCAGCGGGTTGATGGTGGGGAGCCGGAACAACGGGGCAATATCCGCTATGAAAGAGCGGTATTGCTTAATAGTCAGCGCTTGGGATTAACCGGGAAAATGGATCTTCTGGAAGTTGACAATAATCAGGTTCCGGTTCAGTTACATCCTGTGGAATATAAGCGGGGAAAGTCGAAAATTCAGGACTGGGACAGATTTCAGCTTTGTGCTCAGGCTATCTGCCTGGAAGAGATGAGGGGTGTCTGCGTTGAAGATGGTGCGATATGGTATTGGGAAACCCGTCATCGTGAGTCCGTGGTTTTTACCCCGGTGCTCAGAGAAAAAACTGAAGAAGTAATATCAGAAGCCAGAAAATTATTACAGGAAGGTAAAACGCCACCCCCGACAAATGATCGGAAACGATGTAAGGCCTGTTCATTAGTCGATATCTGTCAGCCGGAAATTTTCAGGCTGGATCACTCCGGTCATTATATTCAGGAGCTGTTCACGGAATGAAAAAACTGCTCAATACACTTTACATTACCCGTCAGGAAACCTACCTGCATAAGGAACGGGAAACCATTGTCATAAAACAGGGGGATCAGAAACTGGGCCAGTTTCCCTCATTGGCACTGAGTAATATCCTCTGTTTTGGCAGGGTTTCTGTGTCGCCCTTTCTTATGGGATATCTGGCAGAGCAGGGAATAGGGCTTAGTTTTTTTACTGAATATGGTCGTTTTCTGGTACGTACACAGGGACCGGAAAGCGGCAATGTGCTGCTCAGAAGAAGCCAGTACCGCTGGGCAGATAATAAAGATAAAGCGTTATCTGTTGCCAGGCTGATGATTGCGGCAAAAATCGCCAACAGCCGTGCTGCCTTGCAAAGAGATGTTCGTAATCATGGGCATAAGCAGGAACTGAAAGAGACAATTGAAAAACTGGCAACCAGCCTGCGGCGTTCTCAGTACGCTGATAGCGGTAACAGCCTGATGGGCATAGAAGGTGATGCTGCCAATGCGTATTTCAGTGTATTACAGCATCGGATACGGGCTGAAGGTTTTCAGTTTAATGGTCGTGTTCGCCGTCCACCAACAGATGCTGTCAATGCTCTGTTGTCCTTTGCTTACTCTATGATTACTCAGGATTGTATTGCGGCTTTACAGGGGGTAGGCCTGGATCCTTACGTTGGGTTTCTGCATCAGGACCGGCCCGGAAGACCAGGACTGGCGCTTGATTTATTGGAAGAGTTCAGGGCTGGTTGGGCAGATCGTTTGGTGCTGACATTGATCAACCGGCAGCAACTTAAGGTAAAAGATTGTGTTTCCGAAGCCAGTGGGGCAGTCCGCCTGACCGATGATGGCCGCAAGACGTTTCTGACACATTATCAGGATAAAAAGCGGGAGGAACTGATACACCCGTATCTGCAGGAGAAAGTTCCTATGGGATTATTGCCTCACTGCCAGGCATTGTTACTCGCCCGCCATATCCGCGGTGACATGGAGTATTACACTCCCTGGCTGGTGAAATAATAATCAAGGAGGGATGCTGTGCTTATTCTGATTACCTATGACGTCAGTGTTATCAGCAGTGATGGACGAGGACGGTTAAGACGGATAGCTAAAGTGTGTCTTGATTATGGAACCCGTGTACAGAACTCGGTATTTGAATGTGAACTGACGCCTGCACAGCTGGCACTATTGAAAGCAAAATTACTGGATATTTATAACTCTTCTGAAGACAGTCTTCGATTCTATCACCTTGGCAAAAGAGGTCGGGAAAAGGTAGAGCATCATGGCGTTAAAGCCGTGCCAGACCCTCACACCAGTAACCTGATTCTGTAGCAATCGCTGACCCTTGGTTCTCACCAGAATCCGGAGGGTGTGGCGATTTGTAACCTATTGAAATAAAAGACGAAAATCTGACGTAAATACATGCCGGCATATTTTCCCCGATTGAGTTCCGGGTTAGCGGAAAAGTCTGTCTTTTCCTTTGTTCTTTAACAACTTAGACTACAGGCGTCGCGTCCCACGCGGACGCGCGGATAGAAACGCGCGTTAATCAGGGAGAAGGAGAGGCCGTAGAAACGTCGCGTCCCACGCGGACGCGCGGATAGAAACCTGGCTTGATTGATCATTTTTAATGAGGTGATTTAGTCGCGTCCCACGCGGACGCGCGGATAGAAACATCTCCTCCTGAGGAGTAATTTCTATAAGGCACCGTCGCGTCCCACGCGGACGCGCGGATAGAAACTCAATGTCTTCTGTATCAAGCAGCAGGCGCAACGTCGCGTCCCACGCGGACGCGCGGATAGAAACCAGAAAATCATTGCCAGGCACATCATCAAACCGAGTCGCGTCCCACGCGGACGCGCGGATAGAAACAACAAACGAATGAAGCTAATGAGCGTATAGCTTGTCGCGTCCCACGCGGACGCGCGGATAGAAACTTGGACTTTATCCAGAATCCTGACAATGCTGATCGGTCGCGTCCCACGCGGACGCGCGGATAGAAACCTGACTTAACGCGCTGGTGATACCCGACACCAGGGGTCGCGTCCCACGCGGACGCGCGGATAGAAACCACTTCAGCGGAAACAGCGTACAGGCAGTTGCCAGGTCGCGTCCCACGCGGACGCGCGGATAGAAACTGTAGAGTCTTTTTGCTGGTACGCAAATAGATGGGTCGCGTCCCACGCGGACGCGCGGATAGAAACATAGCTCATATAAATACATTCAACGCCATTTTTATGTCGCGTCCCACGCGGACGCGCGGATAGAAACACCAGTAACGAATTCCAGTTCGGCGCGGATCTGCGTCGCGTCCCACGCGGACGCGCGGATAGAAACCAGTCCGGCGATGTACGTGTGTGCCTGCAGCTCATGTCGCGTCCCACGCGGACGCGCGGATAGAAACCCGACCGCCGCGGAAGACGAAGCGGAGAACGGCGGTCGCGTCCCACGCGGACGCGCGGATAGAAACGTTTCGCGATTGTACGACTTGACGCCGATCCGCGTCGCGTCCCACGCGGACGCGCGGATAGAAACTGATTCCACACTCAGAGGCCACTCAATATGAAAACGTCGCGTCCCACGCGGACGCGCGGATAGAAACATACCGGAGATACCGGAACCAATAGGAGCCTGAATGTCGCGTCCCACGCGGACGCGCGGATAGAAACCTTCCGGTGTTCGTAAGGAATTTGATAACAATCCAGGTCGCGTCCCACGCGGACGCGCGGATAGAAACTCCTGCTGGTCATGATATTTATCGTTCTCCGTCTGTCGCGTCCCACGCGGACGCGCGGATAGAAACCGGTATTAACTGATTTTACTGTTGCCGAAGGTAGTCGCGTCCCACGCGGACGCGCGGATAGAAACAGCAGACGAATGAAGCTAATGAGCGTATAGCTTCGTCGCGTCCCACGCGGACGCGCGGATAGAAACAGGAGAAATTCGATGGCTAATTTTGAAAAAACCCGTCGCGTCCCACGCGGACGCGCGGATAGAAACTGTTTCCGGTGAAATTGTTGAAGTTCAACCCGAATGTCGCGTCCCACGCGGACGCGCGGATAGAAACCGACCCTTTAGACCGAAGCATCACAGCCGACCGCGTCGCGTCCCACGCGGACGCGCGGATAGAAACACAGCCGAAGGCGGCACCATGATCACCAGTAAAGGTCGCGTCCCACGCGGACGCGCGGATAGAAACACCACGCAAGCGTTTACTGCCGAACAGGTTGTGAGTCGCGTCCCACGCGGACGCGCGGATAGAAACTGCGTACTCTCCAAGAAACAACTCCCAATCAGCATGTCGCGTCCCACGCGGACGCGCGGATAGAAACACGGTGCAGTCACCGTCTGGAGAGCCTTCATCAAGTCGCGTCCCACGCGGACGCGCGGATAGAAACAGAGAAGCGATGCGAAACAAGTATTTAAAAAACAGTCGCGTCCCACGCGGACGCGCGGATAGAAACAAAAAAATGCTGGCGGCCTTGTCTGTAAGTGACTGGTCGCGTCCCACGCGGACGCGCGGATAGAAACGGCGCACCCACCACCCGCAAACGACTGATTTTAGTCGCGTCCCACGCGGACGCGCGGATAGAAACCCAACGACGTGGATTTTTCTGATCTGCAGCTATGTCGCGTCCCACGCGGACGCGCGGATAGAAACACATCATCAACCGGTTTTCAGTTAATCGGGGAAAGTCGCGTCCCACGCGGACGCGCGGATAGAAACTCACGAATTTTCAGTTCATGAATTCCGTGGTGAGTCGCGTCCCACGCGGACGCGCGGATAGAAACTCGCTAGCGTAATGCTTTCCACTCACTCCTGTGCGTCGCGTCCCACGCGGACGCGCGGATAGAAACCCTGATGATGTTACTGATATAACGTAAGACCAGGTCGCGTCCCACGCGGACGCGCGGATAGAAACAATCTCTTCCACTCGGGTTGCCGTAACACCGGATAGGTCGCGTCCCACGCGGACGCGCGGATAGAAACGCAATATGACAGCGCAAAAATGGCGCAGTTAGAAGTCGCGTCCCACGCGGACGCGCGGATAGAAACAAATACTGTGCCGGTCTGACTTTGCGGCTCGGTTGTCGCGTCCCACGCGGACGCGCGGATAGAAACATGAGCTTATCGACTCAACCGGTTCAGATGAAGAAAGTCGCGTCCCACGCGGACGCGCGGATAGAAACAGGTCTTCACGGACAGTAAGATAGGAATATGTGCCGTCGCGTCCCACGCGGACGCGCGGATAGAAACAGGCACAATATCAAGGCACAATCTCGACCCACTGGTCGCGTCCCACGCGGACGCGCGGATAGAAACAACGCCTTCAAATCCCCAGTTAGTGCCATAGTCAGTCGCGTCCCACGCGGACGCGCGGATAGAAACCAGGCGCGTCGTTCAACGGATACTGCATTAGTCACGTCGCGTCCCACGCGGACGCGCGGATAGAAACACGCGATCCGCTGGCCGTGGACTGTGTACATTGCGTCGCGTCCCACGCGGACGCGCGGATAGAAACACGCCGAACGACCCCTTTTTCTTCGTCGACCTGGATGTCGCGTCCCACGCGGACGCGCGGATAGAAACTGGCGTGAATTTAAAGAACTTATTTTCGCAATCAGTCGCGTCCCACGCGGACGCGCGGATAGAAACTCGCCTGAATACATCGCAGAGGATGGCGTTATTGAAGTCGCGTCCCACGCGGACGCGCGGATAGAAACTTGAAAATCATTACCGGGCACATCATCAAAACGAGTCGCGTCCCACGCGGACGCGCGGATAGAAACATGGCTCCGGCGACGACAAAGGCGCGGTCGTGGGGTCGCGTCCCACGCGGACGCGCGGATAGAAACCATTATCATGTGTAATAAGTCGATAGCATTATCGTCGCGTCCCACGCGGACGCGCGGATAGAAACACGGCATACCGGGGATGCGGGTGGTAGTACAGGCGAAAGCGTTCCCCGTAAGCGCGGTGCGGGGCCGGTAATGGCTTCGTTGAAACATTACCGGCGGTGTTGTTCTCAGAGAGAGAAAGTTTGCCGCAGCTTCTCCCGTAGTTGCCTGATATGCCAGTCGTTCAGTTCAGCGCGGATGTCATTAGCGATCATGTTCAGATCCTGTGCCGATTTATTTTCGGCAATCAGGAGAACCAGGTAGCGCAGCAGCAATTCCGGATAGCAAGTCTGTTCATTACGTCGCGCCAGCTGGTATTCAACCCGCAGAATATCGCTTGGTGTATTGGCATGTTCATGGTGCCTGGCAAATGGTGCTTCTGCTGAGGGGGCTTGGTTACGTTCCATGTATCTTCCTTCGGGCATAGGCTATCCCTCCCTTTACGAAGCTGATGCTTTGGGATAGCTTGACTGACCATGCTTAAACTGAGCATTAAGTTTTTAAATTTTGAACATACTACATTTAATTTGCACTATATGCAAATGCTGGGTGGTATTGTTTAGATATCATTTGGCTATTAAAAATGAATTCGTTAGAAAGAATCGACTTATTATTGAGCCTTGAGAGAAAAACCAGACGAGAGTTGGCTGGTCTCACAGGAATTCCCGAAAGCAGATGGAATTCGGTTATGAATAAGCGCGCCCGTTTGTCCATGAATGAGGTCGAGGCTTTAATTGATGTATGGCCAGATTACGCTTACTGGCTGGTAACCGGTAAGGAATTACCGGAGTCCGGGCAGGTCAGCCCGTTAACGAAAAAAGCCTCTTCCTGAGCAATAAAAAAGCCGGATAAATACAATCCGGCTTTTTTATTTTTTCGGAGCACGCTACTTTGGTGCGTTGTTACAATAAATTCTGCATCTGATGGAAGGCTCTTACCAAGCCGTTGGTGGAACCGTCGAAGTCTTCGGGGATGGCGTCGGATTCCAGTGCGCCCAATACTTTGCTGCCCAGTTGTTTACCCAGTTCCACGCCCCATTGGTCAAAGGAGTTAATGCCCCACAGGAATCCCTGGGCGGCGACCTTATGTTCGTAAAGGGCGATCAGTGCCCCCACTGTCTGTGGTGTGGCTTTGGGAAAATAAATGGTGTTGCTGGGACGGTTTCCGGGAATCACTTTCTGCGGCGCCAGAACGATGGCTTCGGCTTTGCTCATACCGGAGGCAACGAGTTCGGCAATGGCTTCGTCTTCGGATTTCCCCTGCAGTAATGCCTGGCTCTGACTGAGGCAGTTAGATACCAGCATGGCGTGGAAATTGTCGATGGGGTTATGGCTGCACATGGGCATGATAAAATCACAGGGCGAGAAATGGGTGCCCTGATGCAGCAGCTGATGGAAAGCGTGCTGGCCATTGGTACCAACCCCACCCCAGATAACGGGACCGGTATCATAGTCTACCTGGTTGCCATCAATGGTGATGGATTTACCGTTACTCTCCATATCCAGTTGCTGCAGGTGCGCGGGCAGAGAACGCAGATAATGGTCGTAAGGCAGAATGGCGTGGGAATTGACGCCAAAAAAGTTAACGTACCAGACGCCCAGCAGAGCCATAATGACCGGCATATTCTGCGCCAGTGGTGCAGTGCGGAAATGCTCGTCCATTTTGTAGGCGCCGCGTAATAAATCGCGGAAGTTATCAATACCAATGGCCAGTGCCAGAGGCAAACCAATGGCCGACCATAATGAATAACGGCCGCCGACCCAGTCCCACATAGGAAAAATATTGTCTTCGTCGATGCCAAAGGCTTTGGCTTTTTCGACGTTGGATGACACAGCGCTGAAATGTTTTGGCAGGTCTTCTTCAGTACCGCCGTTATCCAGAAACCACTGCCGGCAGGCGGTGGCATTTTTCAGGGTTTCCTGAGTACCGAAGGATTTCGACTGAATAATAAACAGCGTGGTGGCCGGGTCCAGACGCTTGAGAATTTCGGTAATGTGGGAGCCATCAATATTAGCCAGATAGTGGATGTTCAGGCGGCTGTCCCAGTAGGGTTTCAGGGCGCTGGAGGCCAGTTTTGGTCCCAGGAATGAACCGCCGATACCGATGGATACTACGTCGGTAAAAGGTTTGTTGCTGTAGCCACGCCATTGATTACGGCGCACTTTCCAGCAGAATTCTTCCATGCGATGCACGGTATCGCGGATCTCTGGCATGATGTCCTGGCCATCTACCAGAATCGGCCGGTCACTGTAATTGCGCAGGGCGGTGTGCAGGGCCGGGCGCTGTTCGCTGCGGTTAATGGCTTCGCCGGTGAACATACTGTCGATCTGGGCGGGCAGGTTTCTTTCCTGTGCCAGGCGCAGCAGCAGGTGCATGGTGTCTTCGTTAATGCGGTTTTTGGAATAATCGAGGGAGAGACCGGCCGCTTCTGTGTGGAAGCGTTCAAAGCGATTGGGATCGGCGGCAAACCAGTCGCGCATGTGCTGACTTTTTATCTCATCATAATGCTTGTGCAGTGACTTCCAGCTGTCCGATTGCGTAAGACTTCCTGAGACAGACATAGCGTATCCTTGAATAACCATTTTGCTTTGAGTATACGGAAGGCGGCAGCAGCGGGCAAAAAAGGTCAGGATTGGCCACAGCGGGTAGCGGGCAGAAGAAGGGATGGGTCAGGAAGGCTGTTCAGGCAATAAAAAAGCCGCCATCCGGGCGGCTTTCTGTGTCCGTATGTCGGTTGCTTCAGGCAACCTGCACCGGGATATCAAAACTGGTGTGACTGACGCTGTTGTCTTCGTTCAGATACACCATTTTCGGCTTAAAGCCGGCCAGTTCACTGTCATCGTAATTGCCGTAGGCACAGATGATGATGCGGTCGCCGACATCGGCCTGATGTGCTGCGGCGCCGTTAACGGAAATCATGCCGGAGCCGTCTTCGCCACGGATGATGTAGGTGGTGAAGCGTTTGCCGTTGTCGATGTTATAAATCTGAATCTGTTCAAACTCGCGCATACCGGCAAGCTCCAGCAGTTCGCCATCAATGGCGCAGGAGCCTTCGTAATTAAGAACGGCGTGGGTCACCCGTGCCTGGTGCAGCTTGGCTTTCAGCATAATGCTTTGCATGAAATCCCCCTTATTGTTGTCACTGTGTGGGTGGGGCGGCGTCTGTGCGGGTCGCTGTCTGCCGCCACCGGATTATGGATTAAGTGTGATGGTCAGGTTATCGATCAGCAGATTATCAATCAGACGGGCTTTGCCGATGTAGGCAGCTCCGAGAATCACCACGGAATCGTCCTCGGCGGTGGCCGGGGCCAGGTCGGAGGTGCGGCGGATTTCCAGATAATCGGTGCGGAAACCGCGCTGATCAAGACGTTCGCGCGCGGTTTTCAGGGTCTGCTCGATATCTTTGTGGGCGCGGAAATCATCGGCGATTTCCTGCAGCGTCTGATACAGACCTTTGGCCTGCTCCCGCTCCTGTTCTGTCAGATAGCCATTGCGGGAGCTCAGTGCCAGACCGTCGTCCGCACGTTTGATAGCAACCGGTACGATTTCAACCGGCATACACAGATCGGCCACCATTTTTTTGATCACGGCGACCTGCTGGAAATCTTTCTCGCCGAAAAAGGCCATGTCTGGCTGGACCATATTGAACAGTTTATTCACCACGGTAGCGACGCCGTCGAAATGCCCCGGACGGCTGCCGCCGCACAGGCCCTCGGAGACTTCCGGTACGTGGATAATGGTCTGGCGGTCCTGGCCTTCCGGATACATTTCGTTGACGTCCGGGGCGAACAGCAGGTCGCAGCCGGCCGCCGCGAGCATGTTCTGATCCTGATCCAGGGTGCGCGGGTAGCGCGCCAGATCGTCCGGGTCATCGAATTGCAGTGGATTCACAAAAATACTGGCCACGACGAAACATTCACGTTGTCTGGCGTTGTTCACCAGACTGATATGGCCATCATGCAGATTGCCCATGGTCGGTACAAAACCGATACGGCGGCCCTGTTGACGGGCTTCGCGTACCTGCTCTCGCAGTTCGCGGATTGTATGTACTGTAATCATTCGCTGAAACTGTATTCGTCAGATGGAAACTGGCCACTTTTTACTTCGTCAACGTAAGCGCTGAACGCCTGCTGTACGTTGCGGCCGTCAGTAAGAAAATTCTTTACGAACTTCGGCATGCGGCCAATTTTCAGCCCCAGCATGTCATGCATAACCAAAACCTGTGCGTCGGTGGCTTGACCGGCGCCGATGCCGATGACCGGCACATCCACAGATTGAGTAATACGTTCGGCCAGAGGATTGGGTACACACTCCAGCAGAATACTGTCGGCACCGGCTTCTGCCAGTGCTGCTGCGTTGGCGACCATGGCATCCGCGGCGTGGCTGTCACGCCCCTGCACCCGGTAACCACCAAATTTGTTTACAAACTGCGGCGTCAGTCCCAGATGGGCGCACACAGGTACGCCCTGAGAGGACAGGGCAGCGGTAATCGGCAACAGGTTGTCGTCACCTTCCAGTTTGACCATATGGGCACCGGCCTGCATCACCGCACGGGCGCTTTCCAGCCCCTGCTCCAGGGTGGCGTAACTCATAAAGGGCAGGTCGGTCATAATCAGCGCCGGCGTCTGTGAGCGGCGGTTGCCGCGGGCCACACAGGCGGTATGGTAAGCCATGTCTGCGACACTGACCGGCAGGGTACTGTCGTGGCCCTGTAAAACATTGCCCAGGGAATCTCCAACCAGCAGAACTTCAACACCAGCGTCTGAGGCCAGCTTGGCGAAGGTCGCATCGTAAGCCGTTAACGTCGCAAACTTTTCACCGTTGGCTTTTTTGGTCTGCAGTGAGCGGATACTGATCGGGTTCATGCTTCAGGGTCTCCGGTTTAGGCCCAAGTGGGCGTATGGTGCGGATTGGTAGTTATAAGTCAACCATCAATACGCTTATACGCTGGATTTCGCCGCTGAATTCTGGCTCCAGAGCCGCGAGTTTCCTGCCGTCCGGCAGAATCAGTTGCGGGGCAATTTCCAGCAGAGGTAACACCACAAAACTGCGGTTACACATCTCCCTGTGTGGAATTGTCAGACGATCGGACTGGTATACCTGATCACCGTACAGCAGGATGTCCAGATCAATAGTGCGCTCACCCCAGTGGCGCAGTTTGACCCGCCCCTGGTTGTCTTCCTGCTGCTTGAGGGCATCCAGCAGGGCTTCCGGTTGCAGTTCCGTTTCCAGCGCCGCGACGGCGTTCATGTAGTCCGGCTGATCCTGGGGACCAAGCGGTTTACTGCCGTACAGCGAGGACCAGGCGGTTAACCGGCAGTGCGGCATTTTGTCCAGGGCTTGCAGCGCGGTCACGATCTGTTCTGCCGGGTTGTTCAGGTTGGCTCCCAGCCCGATGTAACACAGTGTCATAGTCTTACTCTTAGGGCTGTCAGGGACGACGGTTGTTGCGTTTACGCGGCGGTCTGCGGCGTTTACGTGAGCCATCGTCGCGTTCACTGCGGCCACGGGCAGGAATCAGGTCCGGATGTTCCTGTTGCAGGCGGGTCCAGAATTTCCCCATGCCTTTCAGGTCTTCACCGGATTGCTCGCGCAGCAGCACAAAGTCGTAGGCGGCGCGGAAACGCGGATGGGTCAGCAGCTCGGTGGCTTTGCGGCTCTGGGTTTTTGCCAGGCGCAGCTGCAGCTCCCAGATTTCACGCATCGGAATGGAGAAACGCTTCGGAATCGAGGTGCTCTGCAGTTGCTGCGACATGATGCGATCAGCGGCTTTCTGTGTGGCAGGATGAGGTGCCATGCCGGCCGCCTGAAATTCGTCTCTTACCCGGATCAGCGGTGCCCACATCAGGGCTGCCATAAAGAAGTAAGGTGTTACCGATTTACCCGCGCGGATGCGGTCATCGGTGTTACGCATGGTATTTTCGGCCATGGTGAGTGCCTGCGGGTCTTCGCGCAGACACTGTTCGGTGGCCGGAAACAGCGCGCCGAACAGGTTGTATTCGCGCAGCAGACGCAGGGTATCCAGTGCATTACCGTGCAGAAACAGCTTCAGGACTTCTTCGAACAGCCGTGCGGCCGGAATCTGCTCCAGCAGAGGCGCCATCACCGGAATCGGTTCGGCTGTCTGAGCTTCAATATTGAACCCAAGTTTGGCTGCGAAGCGCACCGCCCGCAGCATACGCACCGGGTCTTCGCGGTAACGGGTTTCCGGATCGCCAATCAGACGCAGGCGTTTGTTCTGCAGATCATCCCAGCCACCGGCGTAGGCGTGGACACTGAAATCAGCAATGTCGTAGTAGAGTGCATTCACCGTGAAATCACGGCGCATGGCGTCTTCATCTTTGCTGCCATAGACGTTGTCACGCAGGATCATGCCCTGGTCACCGGTGGCGGCCACTTTATCAGAATGGCTGTCTGAAGGCGGCGCCCGGAAAGTCGCTACTTCGATGACTTCGCGGCCAAATACCACGTGTACCAGCTTGAAGCGGCGGCCAATCAGGCGGGAATTGCGGAACAGCTGGTTCACCTGCTCCGGCGTGGCGTCGGTCGCCACATCAAAATCCTTGGGGTGCAGACCCAGCAGCGTATCGCGCACACCGCCACCCACCAACAGGGCCTGGTGGCCGGCTTTATTCAGGCGATAGAGTACCTTCAGCGCACTTTCGCTGATGTTACTGCGGCTGATCTGGTGCTGGTCCCGCGGGATCACGGTCAGCGGCGCCTGAGCCTGGCTGCGGTTGTTACCGGAGAGACGTTTGAAGCCTGCTTTAACAGTATCTGTTAAGGATTTTATCAAAATGCTTTCGCTTGGGTGAAAAAGAAGGCCGGAAGTGTACCTCCTGGGAGGTAACAAATAAATGTTTACGCCGTAACCTGCCGCTGGCAACCCTGGAAACCAGTGTTCAGGCAAACAAAAAGCCGCTCGTGGCGACTTTATGGCAATCCCTGTTCTTGTTGTTGTTTTCCCGGGGTGAACCGACTGTTTTGAATGAACTGATCCGTGGGCCGTTATTATTCTTATTGTGACCTCATCAGAACGGCACATTCAAAACAGTGTGTTCATAACGTGCCCGGACTTTTTGTTGTTGTTGTCCCGGGCGGCGTTACCGGCCCTTTATTATTTTTATTGTGGGCCGGTTCCGGACGCGGCGTTTTTTATTTTTATTGTTCGCTGCTGTCCGTATGACTTGAATAGAGCAGAGTGCGTGCCAAAAAATAAAAATCTTTTAAAATCAATGCTTTATTGATTTATGGAAAAGTTTGTAACGGGATTTGAGACTAAAGTGTTACGGCAATCGGGGTCATAAGTAACAGTGACTGTTCCGCCGGTAACAGTCTGTAACAATTGGGGTGTTCCACGGCAAGGCATGCACAGGACGTATTAAGACTGATAATTAAGTATTGGTTTTTTGGGGCATCGCGGTAGCCGTTAAGTCTGGTGTGCCAGAAGCCAAGCCGGGCAGACGATTACGATCAGACAAGGATGCCGGTATTGGTGGTGTTGGAATGGAGGTCAGGGAAGACAGATGTAAGAAAGAGGATTGCTTTGCTGGCGAACGCCGTCAGCAAAGCAATCATCTGTCAGTGAGTCGGGGCTTATTATTTTTATTATGAACTCAGGCCGCGTTTTTATTTTTATTTTTCTGGCCACTGTACCCCGGATTTTATTTTTATTATTTGGGGCACATTTTTTATTGCTTTGTTTATATAAAGCGAGCGCCGTGCCAACTACTGATGAAAATAAAAGTACTTTAAAATCAATGAGTTAAAATATTCTGTAATGAGGGTGTAAAGATCTGACGTAAAAAGTGTTACCGTGATTGGCACGAAATGACCGAAATCTGGGTAAGTGTAACCGCGGAGGGGATAAGTGTTACCACGTACGTGCGTGGCCGGATGGTGCAGAATCACTTGCCCTTGCGGCGCGGAATGCCAAGGCGCTGGCGTCGTTCCCACAGGCTCTTACGCGAAATCCCCAGCTTCCTGGCCAGATCGGTTTCCGTCATGTTCTGCTCGTTTTCCAGAACGAAGTGTACGAAGTAGTCATCCAAAGATAGGTCACCCTGCTGGGGCTGGCTATCCGTTGGCCTGAATTGATCAGCTTCTGCCAGGTGTTCTTTCATGCTGGGGCTGATGTAACGGTCCGGCGACAGATCAACCCCCAGAATGCTGGCGGGGATTTCGTCGTCATCGGCCAGAATCACAGCCCGCTCCACGGCGTTTTCCAGTTCCCGCACATTGCCCGGCCACTGATACTGACTGATGGTCTGCAGCGCTTCGTCGGTAAAGTGCATGGGGGCCTGATGCATTTTTTCGCACGCCCGTGCCAGCATGGCGTTGGCGATTTCGACAACGTCGTCACCGCGTTCGCGCAGCGGCGGCAGGTGCAGTTCCACTACGTTCAGGCGGTAATACAGGTCTTCCCGGAATTCTCCGCGCGAGGCCAGATCTTTAAGGTTTCTGTGGGTGGCGGCGACCAGGCGCACATCCACCTGTTTGCTTTGTACGGAACCGACACGGCGGATTTCGCCCTCCTGCAGGACACGCAGCAGGCGCGCCTGGGCTTCCAGTGGCAGCTCGCCGATTTCATCGAGGAACAATGTGCCGCCGTCTGCGGCTTCGACCAGTCCCTGACGCATGGCGTTGGCGCCGGTAAAGGCGCCTTTTTCATGACCGAACAGCTCGGATTCAATCAGGGTTTCCGGAATGGCCGCACAGTTGACGGATATCAGCGGCGCAGCACTGCGGCGGCTTTGTTCGTGCAGGGCTTTGGCGACCAGCTCTTTACCCGTACCGGATTCACCCTGAATCAGCACCGTTGCGTCGGTGGGTGCCACTTTGTTGATTTTCTTGAACAGCAGCAGCATGGGTTCACAGCTGCCGATGATGTTGTTATGGGGGTATTCTTTGTTGACTTCCTCGCGCAGATTATCCGTTTCTGCGGGTTTGCTGCTCAGTTCTGATTCGGTGAGGATGCGTTTCACCGCCTTGACCATTTCTTCGTGATCAAAGGGTTTGGCGATGTAATCCACGGCGCCCATTTTCATGGCGTCTACCGCTGAGCGCAGGCTGGCATAGCTGGTCATGATCAGCACCGGTGTACGGCCGGCTAACTCCACCAGTTCGGTGCCCTGGCCGCCGGGCAGACGCAGATCGGAAATGATCAGATCAAAGCTGGTCAGATCCTGTTCTTTGGCGGCGTCCAGTGAGTCAACGTCGGTGACCTGGTAGTTATGACGCTGCAGCAGGCGGCGCACGGATTGACGGATAATGGCTTCGTCTTCAACAACCAGGATGTGACTCATACTCTGGGTTCCGTTTCTTCTGTCGGGTTATAGCGTGGCAGACTGACTTTAACACAGGTTCCCCGATCTTCCGCGACCGGGCTTTCAATGGCGATGTGGCCATAGTGCTCTTCCACAATGTTATAAACCAGTGACAGCCCTAAGCCGGTGCCTTTGCCAACATCTTTGGTGGTAAAAAAAGGTTCAAAAATCCGGTCCAGTTTATCGGCCGCAATGCCGTGTCCCTGATCCGTTACCCGGATGGTGACCTGGTGCTCATCGGCCTCGCTGGCGACGCGGATCTGCTGCCCGGCGGCACTGGCATCGCGGGCATTGGTCAGCAGGTTGACGAACACCTGCACCAGACGCTGGTCGTCGCCGAGAACTTTCAGTTCTTCTTCGCAATCGTTAACAAAGGTGATGTCTTCGCTGCGTTTACTTAAACGCAGCAATTGCATGGCTTCGTCGACGATGTGGGCAATGCTCACGGGTTCATGCTCTGCTGTCTGATTGCCGGCGTGGGCGAAGTTCATCAGCGACTGCACAATACGTGACACCCGCTTGGTCTGTTCCTGAATCTGGTTGGCCATTTCCAGCAACTCAGGGTTTTCAGTTTCATAGCGGATGGTCTGGGCGATGCAGTCGATGCCGGTTACGGGGTTGCCGATTTCATGGGCCACGCCGGCAGCCAGACGGCCAATGGAAGCCAGGCGCTCACTGTGCATCAGTTCTTCTTCCAGCATCTGGGTTTCGGTCTGATCTTCCATCAGGATGACAATCCCACCGGGCTGGCCGCCACTGGGTTTGATGACCGACTTATGCAGACTGAACCAGCGCGGGCGGGCACCTATTTCTACCCGCTCTTTGTACTGGTGCATGGCCTGGCTGAGCACGAAATTCTGCAGCAGTCCCCGCCACGGAGCCGGCAGGCGGGTGAGATGAGACCCGGTAATCTCGGTGGGTCTGATCTGGGTGAGATCCGTCATGGCCTGATTCCACATCAGCACTTCACCGTCATCGGCCAGCGAGCACACGCCCATCGGCAGACGTTCCAGCGTCTGGCGGTGATAGCGACGCAGGTTATCCAGTTCACCGGCCAGGCCGCTGAGGCGATCATGGAAGCCTTCCAGACGCTGCTCAATCTGGTAAATATCCTCACTTAACTCGGCGTTCTCCTGAAATGGCAGATAGCGGCCGACGATATCATGGGCCACGGTGGGGCCCATCAACCCTGACAGATTGGCTTCGAGTTTTGCCCGCAGGCGGCGCAGGGCATAGGGGCGGTCTTCATAGGACGGCAGATCCAGATCGTGCAGGGCCTGATACACCTCGCGCTCTGCGACATAGCGGCCCAGTGGTTTGCTCAGGGCGGTTATGACGTCGTTAGAATTGGCGGCCACCAGAGGGCGGCGGCTGGGGCGCGATACGGTATCAATGGAACAGGCCTGAGCGGCGGATATTTCTGACGCCTTCTGTTTGCTGGTGGCGCTGACCAGTACGAACAACGCCAGATTCACACCGAACGAGGCCAGAGCAGCGAGGTGCCAGTTAGCTTCGTCGACCGGCAGCATGGGCAGAGGCACAGACCAGCCCAGCGCCGTTTCGGAGAAAGGCAGCAGCATGCCGTAGACCCAGATGACGATGCCGCTTAACAGGCCGGCAAGAAAACCTTTGCGGTTGGACTTCGGCCAGTACAGCAGCCCCAGTACACCGGGCAGAAACTGCAGGGCGGCGACAAAGGCCAGAATCCCCAGTCTGGCCAGATCAAGATCGGCTCCGACCATCAGATAGAAAGCGTACGACAGCAGCAGGATGCCGGCGATCAGGCTGCGCCGCATCCATAACAGCCAGCGGTAAAAGTCGTGTCGCGGACTGGGTTTGTGCACCGGCAGCACTAAATGATTCAGCACCATGGCAGCACTGGCCAGGGTGATCACAATCATGACCCCGGACGCGGCGGCCAGACCGCCGACAAAGGTCATCAGTGTCAGTGCCGGCGATTCCAGTGCCAGACCAATGCCCAGCGCATAGTATTCCGGTGGTGTATCCACCTGCAGATGGACACCGGCCCACAGAATCGGTGGCACCGCCATACTCATGGCCAGCAGGAACAGAGGGAATCCCCAGCTGGCCGGTTTCAGCGCATCACTGTTGATATTCTCGGTGAGAATCACGTGGAACATATGCGGCATGACGATGGCCGCGGCGAAAAATACCAGCAACAGAGTGCGCCAGGGGCCTTCCTGCAGCGTCATCTGCTGCTCGGTCAGCTGATCGTGATGTTCGGTGAGCCACTGCTCCAGCCCGCCCAGCTCACCGAAGACGCCAAACAGGGCGACACCGCCAAGTACCAGTATCACTGTCAGCTTCAGCAATGATTCGAATGCCAGAGCAAACACCAGCCCTTCGTGCTTTTCCCGTGGTGATACATGGCGGGCGCCGAACAGTACAGCAAAAATGATCATCAGCACGCAGAAACCAAAGGCCAGCGCACTGTCCGGCCAGTCGCTGTTGAGCAGCTGCAGGGAATCAGTGATGGCGGTGATCTGCAGTGTCAGCATGGGCACCACAACCGCCAGCGTGAAAAGCGCGACCAGCATGCCGGCAAGGCGGCTGCGGTAGCGGAAAGCGAGCAGGTCAGCCAGCGAACTGAGCTGGTAAATACGGGTGATATGCAGCAGTGGGCGCAGCAGGATAGGGGACATCACAAAGGCCCCGGAGATGCCCAGATAGTAGGCCAGATACCCATAACCGTACTGATTGGCCAGCCCTACGGAGCCATAAAAGGCCCAGGCGCTGGCATACACTCCAAGGGAAAAAACATACACCAGCGGATGGCGCACGATATGGCGGGGAATCCAGCCGCGTTCGGCGGCATAGGCGGCAAAAAACAGAGTGAACAGATAACCGAGTACGATCAGCCCCAGCTGACCAAGACTAAAGCTCATCGTCGCCCCGCTTATGATTCAGCCAGATATAAAAACCGATCAACACCAGCCAGATAGCAAACGGGCGGTACCAGGCGCCATGGGAATCCAGCCACCAGTCCATCACAATGGGGGAGAGAAGATAGATCCCCACGAGAAACGCCATGCCGAGGCGGTAATGGTACATAAAATTATTAAAATACCTGCTGCTAAAGCAGCAAGGGTACCACAATAGTGGACGCTGAACGCCAGCGTCCGGCGGCACATCAGGAACGGCAGAAAGCGTCCGCGGCCGGCAGCGCCTGCAGCCCGCGCAAAGGTGCCTGCTGCCAGTGATTAACCGCCCAGGACAACAGCTCGTGGGCCGGTGCGCCCTGCAGGGTTGGCGGCGGTTGCTGGCGCAGCCAGGTCAACGCTGCATACAGAGTCTGACTGGCATCCGCGTTATCCAGCGGGCGGGCGAGGTTCTGTTTGCTGAGCTTCTGGCCGTTGTGTTCCAGCGCCACCGGGATATGCGTCCAGTGCGGTAATGGCTGGCCAAGCGCCTGATACAAGAGTGCCTGGCGGGCGCTAGAGTCGATCAGATCAATGCCTCTCACCACATGGGTTACTCCCTGATCGATATCGTCGGCGATCACTGCCAGCTGATAGGACCAGGGGCCGTCGCGGCGCTTGAGAACGAAATCACCGATATCGGCAAAGGCTTCGCACCAGCGCCCCTGCAGGCTGTCGTCAAAGCAGAATTCACCTTCCGCCGGGCTGAGAAAGCGCCAGGCGATATCCTTGGCGGCCGGGCAGTGGCAGTTACCGCGATGAGGATGGCCGTTGAGTTGTTTACGCGAGCACTGACAGGGAAAGGCCTGCTGCTGGTCAATCAGCTGTTGCAGTATCGCCTGGTAGGCATCATGGCGCTCACTCTGGTAGCGCACTGGTCCGTCATAACAGAAGCCGTAATGCTCCAGGGTACGCAGAATACTGTCGGCAGCGTCCGGGTCTTCGCGCGGTGGGTCGAGGTTTTCGATGCGCAACAACCAGCGGCCGTCATGTGCGCGGGCATCCAGATAACTGGCCAGCGCTGCCAGCAGAGAACCAAAATGCAATGGGCCAGTGGGGGACGGCGCGAAGCGGCCGGTATAAGGGGGCGGCGACAAGAGCGCTGAATCAGTCATATCAGCATCAGGTAAGACTGTACGGCCAGCCCGCTGGTGGACTGACCGTTACAGCTCAGGATTATACGCCCAGCTGTTTTTCTTTGATTTCAGCCAGGGTTTTGCAGTCGATGCACAGATCGGCGGTGGGGCGGGCTTCGAGACGGCGGATGCCAATTTCCACACCACAGGCTTCGCAGAAGCCGTAATCACCTTTATCGATCAGATCCAGAGTCTTCTCGATTTTTTTGATCAGCTTACGCTCACGGTCACGGGTACGCAGTTCAAGGCTGAATTCTTCTTCCTGGCTGGCGCGGTCGTTAGGATCGGCGTAGTTATTGAGCTCTGACTGCATGTGCTCTTTGGTGCGGTCGACTTCTTCCATCAGCTCCTGTTTCCAGTTACGCAGGATGGATGCGAAGTGCTCCAGCTGAGCATCATTCATGTACTCTTCGTCTTTGCCCAATTCATAGGGGGTGAAATTGGACAGGGCAAATTCTTTGTTCTCTTGTGGCATCATGTTCTGCCTCACCTTGTGACCGGAAAAACCGGAGGTCTGGTCCATGCGCCCCGGATTGACAGATGTCTACCCCGGGCCCCAAATAAACAAGGCGGGCAAACTATCAGATAACACCCCGGCCGCCAACTGTTTCTGTGGCCTTTTATTGATGCCTGTGCCGCATCTGGCACAATAGAGCCCCAAAACCCGTGCCGGTAGCCTATGAAATCCCCTGACAATCCTTCCTATTCCAGCCCAGCAAGCGGCCATGCCGGCCGTACAAAAGAAGTACGGCCGTTTCAGGTTATGGCCATTCTGGCGCGTGCTCAGGCACTGCAGGCCAGTGGCCGGGACATTATTCATCTGGAGGTTGGTGAGCCGGATTTTGCAACCCCGGAGCCCATGGTGGAAGCCGCCGTGGCGGCCATGAAAGCCGGCCAGACCGGCTACACCCCGGCGCTCGGTTTGCCAGCTTTGCGGGAAAAACTGGCACAGTACTACCACAGCCGGTTCGGCGTTACGGTCAGCGCCGGGCGCATCCTGCTGACCCCGGGCGCTTCTGGTGCGTTGCTGCTGCTTTCTGCTGCCCGTCTGGAAGCCGGCAACGAGTTATTGCTGGCAGACCCGGGCTATCCCTGCAACCGCAACTTTGCCCGGGTGTTTGAGGCCCATGGCAAGCTGATTCCGGCTGGCGCCGGCCAGCGCTATCAGCTGACGCCCGCCGACATTCATCAGCACTGGACAGCGCAGACCCGCGCCGCTCTGGTGGCATCGCCGGCCAACCCGACCGGCACCCTGTTGTCTCCGCCGCAGCTGTCAGCTCTGGCGGATGCCGTACGGGCTGAAAATGGCGGTCAGCCCGGCAGTCTGTGGGTGGATGAAATTTATCAGGGGCTGAATTACAGCGCCGCACCGCAGACGGTGCTGTCGGTGGCGGACGATGCCGTGGTGCTGAACAGCTTTTCTAAATTCTTCGGTATGACCGGCTGGCGGCTGGGCTGGGCGGTGGTTCCGGAAAGCTGGGTCCCGGCGCTGGATACCCTGGCGCAGAACCTGTTTCTGGCGCCATCAACGCCGGCGCAGTATGCCGCGCTGGCTGCGTTTGGCCCGGATACCATGAATATTCTGGAAGCGCGCCGCGCGGAACTGGCTCAACGGCGCAGCTATCTGCTGCAGGCGCTGCCGTCACTGGGCTTTGAGGTGCCGGTGGCGCCTGACGGTGCTTTCTATATTTACGCCGATGCCAGCCGTTTCACCCACGACAGTCTGAACTTCTGTACTCAGGTGCTGGAAGAAACCGGGGTTGCCATTACACCCGGCGTCGATTTTGGTGATTATCAGGCCGGCAGCCATGTGCGCTTTGCCTTTACCACCCGGCTTGAACGTTTGCAGGAAGCGGTCGCGCGTCTGCAGAACTGGTTATCAAAGTGACACACCAAATAATGGAGAGCCGGTTATGAAGTACGACGCCCCGTTGGTGAGTGGCCGCTTACTACGCCGCTACAAGCGATTTCTCGCTGATATCATGCTCGACGATGGCCGCGAAGTGACCGCTCACTGCCCGAATACGGGTTCCATGAAACATTGTGCTGACCCTGACAGCCGGGTGTGGCTGTGGGACAGCCACAACCCCAAACGCAAATATCAGCTCACCTGGGAATGGGTTGAAGTCGATGGCTGTTTCCGTGCCTGCGTGAACACAGTGCGCGCTAATCAGTTGGTGGAAGAGGCGTTGCAGCAGGGCCGGATTCAGGAGCTGGCAGGCGATTACGATATCCGGCGTGAGCCCAGAGTGGACGACGGGCGGCTGGATTTTCTGTTAACAGGCCAGCAATCCGGGGATATTGATACCTATATCGAAGTCAAAAGCGTCACGCTGCTGAGTGAAAGTGACGCCGGACTGGGCAGCTTTCCCGATGCTGTTACTGAACGCGGCCTGAAACACCTGCGCCGTCTGCAGGCGCTGAAAGCTGCTGGCCACCGGGCACTGCTGTTGTTCTGTGTCCCCCATGAAGGCATCGACCGGGTGCAGGCGGCGGCGGACATTGACCCGGCCTACGCTGCGGCGCTGGCTGAGGTGGCAGCCAGTGGTGTGGAAGTGCTGGCTTACCGGGTAAGCTTCAGTGAATGGGGTATGGTACTGGATACCCGGCTGCCGGTAATGCTGTAACGGCGCGGCGGCGCGTTCACAGGAAGACAACAGCAAGACAATGGATAACAGGAGAAAAACCATGAAAGGCCTGAAACTGAAACTGCTTATTCTGATCGCCGGTATTGTGCTGGGCGCCTGGGTGGGCTCCAACTGGATTCGCGAACGGCCGCTGTTTGCTAACCCCTTTGCCCCGGCGACGCTGGGCGAGCGCCTGAAAGACTCAGGCTCGGATCTGCTCGACAGCAGCAAAGATATGCTTGAAGACGGTATTGATAAACTGAAAAAGTAACCACAGGCCGTGTGCTGCATTCAGGGCAGCGTTACCCACAGCTGGTTATCCCGCACTTCGCTGGTCAGTGGCGTCAGAGACTGACCAGCGCAGGGGCCGGAAACACACTCACCGCTGTCGATCAGAAACAGCGCGCCGTGCATCGCACACTGGATCAGGGCTCCTTCGCTGTCGAGGAACTGATCCGGCAGCCATTCCAGGTTAATCCCAAGGTGCGGACACTGATTACGGTAAACGTGGAAATGACCGCCTTTGTGGACAGCGAAGATCGCCTGTCCCTCAATCTCAAATCCTTTGCTCTGGCCTTCCGCTATTTCACTGGTGTGGCACAATGCCCGCATTCTGTTTCCTCTGGTAATTCTTCATGAGCAATCTTCTGGGGCAAAAGCATATCCTGCCCCTGTGCCTGCTGCTACCACTGCTGGTGGTGATTCCCGGCCTGCTGAGCGGCAGTCAGCCGGTGGCATGGCTGTTTGCCACGGATATCGGCCAGACCGTGTTATGGCAGATCCGTCTGCCCCGGGTGTTGATGGCTTTTCTGGTCGGTGCGCTGCTGGCCTGGGCCGGGGTACTGATTCAGGGCATGGTGCGCAATCCGCTGGCAGACCCCGGTCTGATCGGTGTTTCCGGTGGTGCCGCGGTGGGGGCGGCCCTGTTTGTGGTGTTAGTGGCTTCCGGACTGGCGTTACCCGGCTGGGGCCAGACCCTGCTGGCGTTTGGCGGTGGTGTGCTGGCGCTGCTGGTGGTTCTGAAACTCGGCTTAAGCGGCCAGTCACTGCAGGCCATGAGTTTTCTGATTCTGGCCGGCATTGCCGTCAACGTACTGGCCAGCGCTGTGATCGGTTTACTGTCTTATATGGCGACCAATGAAGCGCTGCGCCAGATTACCTTCTGGTCGCTGGGCAGCCTGTCCGGAGCGGATTGGCTATGGGTGGTGACCATGGCGCTGGCCCTGACGGCCGGGCTGTTATTCTGGCCGCGCCGTGCCCGCCGTCTGGATGCCCTGCTGCTGGGCGAGGTAGAAGCCCGATCTGTCGGTATTAATGTCAGTCAGCTGCAGTGGCAGGTGGTGCTGTGGGTGGCGTTGTTTGTCTCGCTGGCGGTATCAGCCTCCGGCATGATTGGTTTTATCGGCCTGATCAGCCCGCATCTGGCGCGTCTGCTGACCGGCGCCGCTCACCGGCGGGTGATGCCGCTGGCGGTCGTGCTGGGCGGCTCTCTGCTGGTTGCTGCCGATACGCTGGCGCGCACACTGATTGCACCGGCGGAGCTGCCGATCGGTATTGTGACCACATTGATTGGGGCGCCATTGTTTATTGCTCTGATGGTGCGTGAAAAGAGGCGTTTCCAATGGTAACAGCGGCTGCTGCGCCATTGATTGAGGCACATGGACTGACCGTCTTCCGCAACGGCGCAGACATACTCCACGATGTCAGTTTTACTCTGCCGGCCGGTGAGCTGGTGATGCTGGTGGGCCCTAATGGCGCCGGCAAATCAACCCTGCTGAATCTGATCGCAGGGTTGGCGCTGCCGGACCGGGGCAATATTGTACTGCAGTGTCAGGCGACAGAAGCATTTTCCCGCGCCGATTGGGCAGCCCGGGTGACGCTGGTGCCGCAGTTAAGCAGCGCCGGTTTTCCGCTGACCGCTGAAGAGGTGGTGGAGTTGGGCGGTCTGGCGCACAGTACGTCGGTGGTGACACTGCGCCAGCAGGTACAACAGGCATTACATGACTGGGATATTCACTGGCTGGCCAGTCGCGATATCCGCCGCCTGTCCGGGGGCGAGCAGCAACGCTGTCAGCTGGCCCGCAGCTGGGTACAGATGCAGCAGCGTGATTCTCTGTTGTGGCTGTTGGACGAGCCTCTGAGTGCCCTGGATCTGCGCCATCAACAACAGTGTATGCACAAGGCCAGACAACTGACGGCGGCAGGTAAAAGCGTGGTGATGGTAGTACATGACCTGAATCTGGCGCGTCATTTTGCAGACCGGGTGCTGTTGCTCAGTTGCGGTCGTCTGGTGGCGGAAGGGAGCGCAGAGGCGGTGCTGACGGCAGAAAAGGTCTCTGACATTTTTATGCTGGATGTCAGGCTGGAAGGCAATGATCTGCGCTGGGATTGACCAGTCTCAGTGAGCTGGCAGTATGCAGCGGATAAAAAAGCGCCCCTCGATCTTCAAAAGAAGAGGAGGGGCAAAGCAACCGTGATTTAGCTTGATGAGAGAGATCACCATCCGGACAGAGAGAGAGTCCTGATGCTGAACACCGGCGCTATCGCTAACGTCGATAAGTAAACGATAGTTATTCTCATTTATTAAGTCAAGAATAATTCTCATTTATTTTTGAGTTATTCTGATTGGGCCAGTGCCACCTGACCTGCGACCTGGTCAGAGTATGATTTTCTATAACCATGTAAATATTATGGTTAACAGAGAAAGACAAAAGAGAAAGACAAAAAAATGCCCCTCGATCTTCAAAAGAAGAGGAGGGGCAAAGCAACCGTGATTAGCTTGATGAGAGAGATCACCATCCGGACAGAGAGGGTCTGGATGCTGAACACCGGCGCTATCGCTAACGTCGATAAGTAAACGATAGGGATTCGCATTTGATAAGTCAATAATGATTCTCATTTATTTTTAAAATCATTCATGTCCGGCCAATTCCCTGCTATTCATCATCCAGACGGCATTGTCAGCGCGAACGACAGGCACAAAAAAAGCCGCGTCAGCGGCTTTCTGCAGCAGAGGATTATCAGACTTCTTCTTTATCGATAAGCTGCTGATTAAGAATGGCAATCCGCCGGGCCAGGTTTTCGATGAGATTAACGGCGGCTTTTGGCTGAGCTTCGATCAGCAGCACAAAATCTTTTTGCGGTACTGCCATCACGGTACAGGGCGTACGGGCTATTACCGTGGCTGAGCGCGGCTCACCGGTGAATACGGCCATAGCACCAACCACTTCTTCTTCTGCCAGATCCCCCACTTTGACATCATCGACAAACACATCCGCCTCACCGCTGATGATGGTGTAGACCAGATCCGGCTGGTCGCCCTGGCGGATAATGACATCACCGGGCTGCAGATTCTGGAAACCCGCCGTGGGACGTACCTGGTCTTTAAAGGTATCGGCCAGATAGTTCACCATCATGGCATTCATACAGACCAGCAGATGGCTCCAGTAGTGCTGACGGCGTTTATCCGAATAAACGTGGCGCAGGAAGCGGTCCCGTTCAATGGGAATCAGTTCCACATATTCATCGGTGCGCAGTACCGGGATTGGCATATCAAAGGTCTGATGAATGCCGATCAGGTCACCTTCGTCAAAGCTCACCAGGTTCTGGCCGTTTTTGCTCATGTGCAGCATGCCATCGTGAATCAGAAAAATCTGATCCCGGTCGAACAGCTCATAAAGATCATCCACCGATTCCAGAGAAATCGGCGCTGTGTCGGATTCAAAATCCTCCAGCAGTACTTTAGTCAGCTGTCCGGTACGGCTGATCAGCTGTTCAAGGGTTTCTGATGGCTTACCATTCAGGTACATGGGTTACCTCGTTGCGGCCCGGCAGGAAAAGGGTAGTGACGTCATTTTGTTCAGCACTCTTCACTCAGAATGCACTGAGTGTGCCTGAGAGAGACCTGAGAAAGAAATGTACCCTAAATGCGCAGAGCCTTAAATATGATGGCAGGCAGAAAAATCAGATTGTAAGACAGAAACCTCATAAATCGTAAAAAAGTAGGGCCACAGCCCATGCTGTGGCGGTATTTACAGTGATTTATATAGGGTGCCGCAGGCGGATACCGTGTGTGACTGACAGCAGGATTTCCTGGGCCGGAATTTCCGCCGGAAAGTAGCAACCGCTGATCTTTGCGTCGGCAAGGCTGACACCGTCCATCCGGCAGCCACGGAAATCGATGCCGCGCAGATCGGAGCCACGGAAATAAGCATCGGTCAGGTCGGTGTCTTTCAGGTTAATATTACGCAGATCCAGCCCACGCAGATCACAGCTGCGCAGATCAACCTGCTGCCCCTGTTCTCTGGCCGTATTAAACCCGGCGATGTCGTCGTGACGTAACATCTGATAAAGCGGGTCCTGGCTGATCGTTGGAGTAGGCATACTGTCTTTCCTGTCTGTTAACGTTAGACTGCGCGGCAAAATGACCGTGCTTAAACAGAGTATAGAACGCCTGATGATGAACGCCTTTTTGCTGACCAGCAGCTGGCAGGACAAGGAAAACAGCACTGAGCTCACTTTCTGGTGGCACACTGCCCGGGGGCCTTTACGTCAGCAGGTTATGCAGGATTCTGTCTGTTTTATCGATGCCCGTGAACAAACCCGGGCGGAAAACTGTGCCCGTATGCTGGGCTGGCCGGTTACTGTGCGCCCGGTTGATCTGAAAAGCTTCAGCGGCGAACCTGCTGCAGCCTGTTATATGCCCTCCGGTTATGTGTACCGCTGGCGTGACCTGATGGCTGAACAGCACATCGTCTGCCGGGAAGTGGATATCCGGCCCACCGACCGCTACCTGATGGAACGTTTTATTTATGGCTCGGCGTTGCTGGAAGGTGAGCTGCATCAGGATACTCAGCGCGATTTTCTGTACGCCAGCCAGGGCCGGCTGAAAGCCTCAGCCCGGGCTGAGGATCTGCCACCGCTGAAGGTTTTATCCCTGGATATTGAAACCTCGTTTCCGCGCCGTGGTCAGCCGGACCGGCTGTTTTCTGTCGGCTTTTATGCCAGCGATCTGCAGTGTGTGCAGATGGTGGGTGATCCGGCGCAGTCCACCGATGAATTAATCTTTTATGCGGATGAAGGCAGGCTGTTACAGGCGGCCTTTGATCTGATTAATCAGTATGATCCGGACGTTATTATCGGCTGGAATGTGGTGCAGTTTGATTTTGATTTTCTGCGCCGCAAATGCCATGAACACAATATTCCGTTTGCCATCGGCCGGGACGGCAGTGAACTGAGCTGGCGTCAGAGTCATAACAACCCTGAACGTATTTTTCTGCACATCGCCGGTCGGGTGGTACTCGACGGTATTGAGCTGTTAAAAAATGCCACCTGGAATTTTGAATCCTTTGCCCTCAACCATGTGGCCGGAGAACTGCTGGGTGAAGGCAAGCTGCTGCACAGCGAACAGCGTGGCGAAGATATCGAATACCTCTTCGATCATGATAAAGCCGCACTGGCAGACTATAACCTGAAAGACTGTGAACTGGTGTTACGGATTTTTGATCAGGCTGATCTGCTTAATTTCGCTATTGAACGATCACATATGACCGGCCTGCTTATGGATCGTATGGGCGGTTCTGTGGCAGCGTTTGAAAACCTGTATCTGCCCCGTCTGCACCGTGCCGGCTATGTTGCCCCCAATATCGGAGAGGGGTATCACGAACAGAAAAGCCCGGGTGGTTTTGTGATGGATTCGCGCCCCGGTCTGTTTGAACATGTTCTGGTGCTGGATTTTAAAAGCCTGTACCCCTCCATCATCCGTACCTTTAAAATTGATCCACAGGGACTGACGGAAGGCCTGTTGCTGGGGGAAGCGTCAGAACAGCAGAAGACCACGGTTCCCGGCTTTTTTGGTGGCCGTTTCCATCAGCAGCATCATATCCTGCCGGACCTGATCCGGATGCTGGGAGAAAAACGCGAGCAGGCAAAAAAGGCCGGTAATAAAGCACTCAGTCAGGCGATCAAAGTCATCATGGCTTCCTGCTATGGTGTATTGGGTTCCGAGGGCTGCCGGTTTTACGATACCCGCCTGTCCAGTTCGATTACCAAACGAGGTCACCAGATTATTCAGCAGAGTTCCGTCTGGATTGAGCAGCATGGCTACGACGTTATTTATGGTGATACCGATTCGGTATTTGTCTGGCTGAAGAAAGACGTCAGTAACAGCGAAGCAACGGCGATTGGACAACAGCTGGCACATAATCTGAACACCTGGTGGCAGCAGAAACTGCAGCAGGAGTTTGCGGTCGACAGCTTTCTGGAAATGGAATATGAAACCCATTACCGGCGCTTTTTTATGCCGTCTATCCGCGGAGAAGAAACCGGCAGTAAAAAGCGCTACGCCGGTCTGATTACCAACAGCGCAGGGGCCGATGAAATGGTGTTCAAAGGTCTGGAAGCAGTACGCACTGACTGGACGCCGCTGGCCCGGCGTTTTCAGCGCGAGCTCTACCGCCGTATTTTTATGCGCGAACCTTATGCCGACTGGCTGCGCGACCAGGTCAACAAATTGTTGGCCGGCGAACTGGATCAGGAACTGATATACCGTAAACGCCTGCGCAGGCCGTTGTCAGAATATCAGCGTAATATTCCCCCTCATGCGCAGGCAGCCGCTAAACTGGAGCGTTGGTTGCAGATGAAAGGCCTGCCGTCACGTTTTACCACCCGTGGCGGCTGGATCGAATACCGTATTACGGCGGCCGGGGCCGAGCCTGTTTGGCCGGATGGCAGTGCAGGCACGCCCCCGGATTACAGCCATTACCTGGAAAAACAACTGCGCCCGCCGGCGGACTCTGTGTTTCAGTTTACCGGTGACGATTTTAAAGCCCTGGCAGGGCTGCAGCTATCATTATTCTGACGGTCGGGAGATTGTTAATGCGTACATTACTGATCGATGGCAACAACGAAGTGACCTACGGCGGAGCGGAGCTGATTGCCCGCTGGAAAAGCGATGCGACGGCCCGCATCTGGGTGGATCTGTGTGAACAGACAGATGCCGAAGAACGGACGCTGCTGGAAGACATGGGCTGTCATTCTCTGGCCGTGACCGATGCCCTGCGTGACCGCCATCCTCCCAAAATTGAAGACTTTGAAGACCACGTGTTTATCCTGTACCGGGGCATTAAAAGTTTTGATGACGGTCTGAATCATGAAGGCCAGAATATCAGTTTTTTTGTTGGCGGGCGGTTTCTGATCACCCGTCATGCTCACAATGCCATCAGCATTGACCGGCTGATGAAGGACGGCGCAGTTCATCAGCTGAAGCGTTCACCCGGACATCTGGCATTGCGCATTATGCATACATCGTCCGGTATTTATCTGGATACCGTACTGGCATTTGAAGAAAAACTGAATGATCTTGAGGACGAACTGATCGACCAGGGCACAGACGAACTGATGAAACAGGTGATTACCTATAAATCGCGTCTGGTCAAACTGCGGCGCACATTCAATTATCATAAAAACATTACCGATGAACTGAAGACCGGTGAATATTCTTTGTTTCCACAAGGTGGCGCCACCGAACATGTCGTGATTGATCTGCACGATCGCTTTGAGCGCCTGCACAGCCTGACGCACATGTTTTACGAAATTTGTGGCGACCTGATTGATGGCTATATTTCCATTACCTCTCATCAGCTGAATAGCACGATGCGTATTCTTACGGTAATTACGGCTATTTTTGTTCCCCTGAGTTTTCTGGCCGGTTTGTACGGTATGAATTTCGAATACATTCCTGAGCTGAAAGCACACTACGGCTACTTTATGCTGCTGGGTGTGATGCTGACGCTGGCCGCAGGACTGCTGTGGGCTTTCCGTCGTATGCGCTGGCTCTAGGGCACCTCTGAATTATTCAGAGGTGCCCTAGGGCCTGTTAACACTAATTTTGATAGAATATCGTGATTATGGAAATCACTAAATCTCAGTTTAAAATTATCGAACACCTGC
>MDTG01359343.1_pt1 | contig 49338 bp, 44 predicted proteins | sample 811421 | NCBI WGS metagenome assembly MDTG01 (sample SAMN05326645, study PRJNA326480) | marine metagenome | isolation source: seawater | place: Pacific Ocean: South East | collected 2011 | reverse complement strand
GGTCGCTCCTTACGTCTGACGGATTTCAGCACCCATCAGCTTCAAGGCTTGCGGCTCGGATGAACAATCTACTTGGAGGTCACACCTAGGGCGTGTCGTTATAAGATAAGCCGGCCCATTCGGGTTGCCCGCGCCGGACGCGCCATGCGGCCTTACGGACCTTGACCGTGGCGGGCCACGCTCGGCGGCCCGCGCCTTGCCTGACACGCCCGGTACGGGCAATGCGACAGCATATCTTATGACGACGCGCCCTAGTCGTCGTCGCGGCCACGGCGTCCGCGAAGGGCTTTAACGCGGCCGCGTTTTTTCTTCTGATCGGTACGCTTGCGCTGGGCATTGCGACTGGGACGGGTCGGCCGACGTTTCTTCGCCGGGCGGGCAGCCTCAGCCACCAGCTTGGCCAGACGCCCACGCGCATCGGCCAGATTGGCCTCACGTGAACGCTCGCTCTGGGCCTTGATGACCACCACGCCGTCATCGGTGATGCGCTGATCGGATTTCGCCAGCAGGCGCGCCTTGACCGCCGCGGGCAGGGCCGAGGCACGAATATCAAAGCGTAGATGAATAGCCGACTCGGTCTTGTTGACCTTCTGCCCGCCGGCCCCCTGGGCACGAATGGCCTGCCAGGTCATCTCGTGCTCGGCAATGGCCAGGGTATCGGTCACGCGTAAATCAGCCATCGCCCGGACTCGCCTGGGGCTGCCCGGCCCGGGGCAGGGCCCCGTGTTCAATCGACAGCCGCGAGGGGTGTGGTGTCTCCGTGAATTGCGGCACGTGGATCAATGGCGTGTGGGATGCATCATTGTCGGGTGCCGGCTCGGCTTCGGCAAATCGTCTTCGGCCAGGCTGCATCCGATCTCTTTCTTGCTGTATAAATAAACAGTATGAAGACAATCGACAAGCTGGCCATTCTGGCGGATGCCGCCAAGTACGATGCCTCGTGCTCCTCGAGCGGCACGGCATCGCGCAATTCGCTGGGCGGCAAGGGCGTGGGCTCGTCCGAAGGCTCGGGCATCTGTCATGCCTATGCCCCGGACGGGCGCTGTATCTCCTTGCTCAAGATCCTGCTCACCAACTTCTGTATCTACGAGTGCAGCTACTGCATCAATCGCAACTCGTCGAATGTGGCCCGTGCGCGGTTCACGACCAAGGAAGTCGTCGATCTCACGCTGGATTTCTACAAGCGCAATTATATCGAGGGCCTGTTTCTATCCTCCGGCGTGATCCAGACGCCCGATTACACCATGGCCCAGCTCGTGGAGGTCGCCCGCTCGCTGCGACAGGATCACGATTTCCGGGGCTATATCCACTTGAAGACCATCCCGGATGCCGACGGCGAGCTGTTGGCGGATGCCGGGCGCTACGCCGACCGGTTGTCGATCAACGTCGAGCTGCCCACACGGGTGGCGCTGTCCGAACTGGCCCCGGAAAAAGACCACCGCACCATCAAGCTCTCGATGGCGCGTATCCGGGCCAAGTCGGACGAGCACGCCGAAGCACGCCGTGCGGCCAAGCGGGTGACCAGCCAGCGGCCCAGCTCGCGCGATATGGGCCGCTTCGCTCCGGCCGGGCAATCCACGCAGATGATCATCGGCGCCGAGCCCTCAACTGACGCCGATATTCTGGATACCACGGCCGATCTGTATTCGTCGTATCGCTTGAAGCGGGTTTATTTCTCGGCGTTTTCGCCGATCCCGGATGCCTCGACCCGCCTGCCGGCCCGGCGTACCTCGCTCATGCGCGAGCACCGGCTGTACCAGTCCGACTGGCTCATGCGCTTCTATGGCTATGGCCCGCGCGAGATCACGGCCGGTGTCGACGATAGCGCCGTCGCCGGCATGCTCGATCTGGATATCGACCCGAAACTGGCCTGGGCGCTGCGCAACCGCCATTACTTCCCGGTCGATCTGAACCGTGACGATCGCGAACGGCTGCTGCGGGTGCCGGGGCTCGGGGTGAAATCGGTCAATCGCATCCTGAATATCCGGCGCTGGCAGAAGATCCGGCTCGAGGATCTGGTCGCCATGAAAGCCGGCGTGAAGAAAGCCATGCCGTTCACGATCTGTGCCGGGCATTCTCCCGGGCTCGGCGAGGCGTCGAGCGCGCGGTTGCGCCAGCGGTTCGCGCCGGCCGCCCGTGCACAGCAGGCGTTTGATTTCTGATGCGTCTCGCCGTGTCCTTGACCCACCGGCCCGAGGGCCGGCCGTACATCGCATGAGCGCATACCAGCCTTCTCTGTTCGGCGATGCCGATACCGCGGGCGATCAGGCCGTGGTGCGTTTCAAGCCGGATTTCGCCGGCTGGCAACGGGCGGCCCGGCGGCACCTGGCAGCCGGTGTCGTGCCCGAGGCGATCTGGTGGCAGCCCGATCCCGACCACGTCGCGGAGCGCGATACGCCGCCCCGAGCCCGCGGTACGACCGTGCCCAAGCGTTTTATTGAGTGGGCGAAAGCCGCGGCCTGTCATTCGGCCGAGGATCGCTGGGCGTTGTTGTATCGGCTTTTATGGCGTATCACCCACGGCGAGCGGCATCTGTTGTCGCTGGCCGGCGATGCCGATGTGGCTCGTATCACCCGCTATGCCAAGAACGTGCGGCGGGATGTGCACAAGATGAAGGCGTTCGTGCGGTTTCGCGCCGTGGCCGAGCCCGGGCAAGAGGCACCGCGCTATGTCGCCTGGTTCGAGCCCACGCACCATATCGTCGAGTATGCGGCCGGTTTCTTCGTGCGCCGATTCGCGAATATGCGCTGGTCGATCCTTACGCCCGAGGCCTGCGTGCACTGGAACGGTCAGGGGCATGCCGATTCGACCCCCAAGCCATGGTTCGGCCCCGGGGCAGCCAAGCACGAGGCCCCCGACGGCGATGATCTGGAAACCGCCTGGCAGATCTACTACGCCAGTATCTTCAATCCGGCACGGGTCAAGTGGAACGCCATGCGTTCGGAAATGCCGGTGAAATACTGGAAGAACATGCCCGAGGCCCGGCTGATCCCCAAGTTGGTAGCCAGCGCCGATCAGCGCGTGGCCACGATGGAGGCCCGCCGCAAACAAGACGATACGCTGCACTGTGGCCCGCGCCCGGCCCGGCCCGACGCCAGACACCGGGCTGAAACACACGCACAGCCGGCCCTGTCGCTCGAGCGGCTGGCCGGCCAGGCCGCGCTGTGCCGGGCCTGTGGCCTGTGCGGGCCGGCGACCCAGACCGTGTTCGGTGAGGGCCCGGTTCATGCACGCTTGATGATCGTGGGAGAGCAGCCGGGGGACCAAGAGGATCTGGCCGGCCGGCCGTTCGTGGGCCCGGCCGGCCAGTTGCTGGACCGGGCGCTGGTGGCGGCCGGCATCGAGCGCGGTCAGGTGTATCTGACCAATGCGGTCAAGCACTTCAAGTTTTCGCCGGCCGGCAAGAAACGCCTGCATGCCAAGCCGGATTATCACGAAGTCGCGGCGTGTCGGCCCTGGCTGGACAACGAACTTGCCCTGGTCAACCCCGAGCGGATCGTGACCCTGGGGGCCACCGCGGCCCAGGCGCTGCTACAGCGCCGGGTGGCGGTGACGCGAGAGCGCGGCCGGCCGATCGAATGGCAATCACGTCTTATCTGGCCCACGATTCATCCGTCGTATCTGCTGCGCAGTCATGACACCCACGGGCCGGGATTCGCCGGCTTCGTCGCCGATTTGCAGGCCGCTATCGCCTGAGCTCCGCTCGGGCCGGTGGCGTGCGCAATCGGGGGTCTCATACAAAAGCATAGGTTGGCCGCATGTCGTGCTGACGGGATAATGAATCGATTCAGCTAACTCGATGTCCCAGTTCCGCGAGCCTGTGATGACACAAACGACCTCTTCTGCCCCGACCGGCAAGCTGGCCGGTCGCAGCCTGATCCTCACGATTTCCGTGGTTGCCGCACTGGGCGGGCTGTTGTTCGGTTACGACACGGGCATCATCGGCGTGGCCCTGTTGGGGCTGTCGCAGGATTTCGCGCTTTCCGACACCCTCAAACAGATCGTGACCGGGGCGATCATCTTCGGTGCGATCTTCGGCGTGTTCGGCACGGGCGCGATCTCGGATCGTATCGGTCGGCGTGCCTCGATTCTCATCGTGGGCCTGATCTTCACGGCCGGGTCATTGATGTCGGCCGCGGCGCCGTCGGTCGAGTTCTTGATTCTTGCCCGTTTCGTGCTGGGGCTGTCGGCCGGCAGTGCGACCCAGATCATTCCGGTGTATATCGCCGAGGTCACGCCGCCGGCCTCGCGTGGCCGCCTGGTGGTGATGTTCCAGTTCATGGTGGTGTTCGGCATTCTGGTGGCTTATCTCACCGGTTTCGCCCTGGGCGATGCCTGGCGCTGGATGTTCGGGCTGGGCACCGTGCCCGCGGTGATTCTCATGCTGGGCATGCTGCTCCTGCCGGAATCCCCGCGCTGGCTGGTCAACAAGGGCCGTGAGGCCGCCGCACTGGCGGTACTCAAGCGCGTACGGGCGACCGCAGAGGCCGCCCAGGACGAAATCGACGAGATCAAGACCGTTTCAGCGCGGCCGGAAGGCAGCTGGGGCGATCTGTTCTCGCCCTGGATTCGGCCCGCGCTGGTCGCAGGGGCGGGCATCGCGATGTTCTCCCAGATCACCGGCAACAACGCGCTGCTTTATTACGCCCCCACGATTCTGTCGCAGGCCGGTTTGGGTGAAAACGCTTCGATTCTGGCCTCGATCGGTGGCATCGCGCTGGTCAATATCTCGACCATTTTCGGCATTCTGGTGGTGGATCGCATCGGGCGTCGCCGGTTTCTGCTCTGGATGGTGCCGGGCTCGGCTCTGGCCATGGCGGTCATGGCCATTCTGTTTACCGGGGGCATGCCTGAATCCACGACGGCCCAGTATGTGCTGATCGGCTGCATGGGGCTGTATATGGCGTTGAACTGCAGCTTTGGCGTCGTGCTGTGGCTGATCAATGCCGAGATCTATCCGCTGTTCGTGCGCGGCAAGGGCGCCAGCGTCGGCGCGTTCTCGCACTGGGGATTTGATCTGTTGGTCACTCTGACCACGCTGACGCTGATCAACGCCCTGGGCACGGCCGGTGCATTCTGGCTGTACGCCGTGATCAGTGCCGTGGCGGTGATTTTCATCGTGCGCTATATCCCGGAAACCAACGGCCGTTCCCTGGAGGCCATCGAGGCGGATCTGAAGGCGGGCCGGTTCTTCCCGGCCGATCGCGATGACCGGCAGGCCGAGGCGCCGCCGCACTGATCGGCACGTCGGCTCCGCACGGCTGCTCGATCGCGTTATGCTCAGGCAAGCGCGTATACCGAGCCTGGCGGAGCATGACGATGGCACGAGACGACGAGAGTGGCCGGTCGCGACTGTTCGATCAGGTCAGCAGTTTCACGTTCAATCTCTCGCGCAGCGCGGTCGGTTCGCTGGCTGGGCGCGTGGGCGGCCTGACGCTTCGTATCGGCTCCACGCTGATTCTCGATGCAGGCCAGCGGCGGCTGCTTTCGGCCGAACAGCGTGCCTGGATGGGCCGTGCCGGCCAGGCCATTCACGATGCGCGTGTGACCGCCGGGTTGTCGCTGGACGGGCTGGCCGCAGCACTCGACATGGAAGACAAGACGCTGTTGCAGGCCATGGAGCAGGGCAGTGCCACGGTGTCGTTCGAGATGATTCTGCGCCTGACCTCGTTGCTGGCGCGCAACGATCCGTTGCCGTTTCTGATCAGTCTGGTACGCGGCTTCAACCCGCGGCTCTGGGCACTGGCCGAAGATTGGGGCATCGGCCATCTGCCCACGATGATCGAACGTGACCGCAAATGGATGAATATCTATCGCGGTAACGAAGCCGTGCGTCAGCTCCCCGAAGCCGAGTTCAACCAGGTATTGGCGTTCTGTGAGTCGGCCCTGGAGACCGCGCTGGTATTCCGTAGGCCTTCGTCGCCGGCGACCACGGAAAAGACCGGGCGCGCCCCGCGATCCGGCAGCCCGTCAAACGATGACGACACCGCCGGTCGATAAGCCGTTTCCGGCCCGCGTTATTGGGCGTTTCGCGTATTATCGACGCTGCACGGGGGAGGTCGCTCGGCGCCTGTCGTCGGGTTCAAACGATGTTTTGGGGAGCAATCATGCAGATCAGCCATCGCAGTGCTCATCTGGCGCTCGCCGTCGGTCTGGGGCTCGGCTCGGTCGCCGGTTCGACGGCGCTGGCCGAGACCAATTTTCTCGGCATCGAGAAGGCGGCTTACGACGGCACGGTACCGGCCGACCGGCCCGGTTTTTTCGACAACGTCAATCTCGTGCCCAAGGGGTATTTCGTCGCTGAAGGCGGTGTGCGCTTCGACGATAACCAGGGCGGCGGTTCGAATACCACCATACCCTCGAGTTTCGTGCTGCGTGGCGGTTTGACGGAAAACGTCGAGCTGCGACTGGGTTTCAATGGCTACAACCTGAACTCGCCGGGCAAGGACGGTGCTGCGGATGCCACCGTCGGCTTCAAGCTCCGGGTGCACGATGAAACCAAATGGACGCCGGCCTTCAGCGTCTTGCCGACCGTGTCGTTGCCGGTCGGCAACGATGCCGTATCCAAGAACAAGGCCGAGCCGGAAGTGCATTTCGTCTTGGGCAAGAGCCTGACCGATCGAGTGAGCCTCAAAAGCAATGTCAATCTGGCCGAGCGCCTGAACGAAACCACCGGCAATTACGATCTGGAAACCGCTGTGTCCCTGGCGAGCGCCTATTCGTTTTCCGACCGGATCAATGGCTATACCGAGTACTACACGATCCTGCCGGAACACGGCGGGCGTGATACACATGCCGTTGACGCTGGCGTCTGGTTCTTTCCGGTGCCTTCGATCCAAGTGGATACGTTCGTGGGCAGCGGCTTGAACGATGCCACGAGCAATATCTTTTTTGGCGCCGGTATCGCCAAGCTGTTCTAACGTGCTTCAGCGCTGAGCCAGGCGGGCGATCGGCCGAAACGATGAGCGGCATCGCGTGGACGGCGTGGTTGTCGAGTGTGGCAGGCTGGGCACATGACACACCGACACCGCTCGTGCCCATGAGCACCACACTGCGTATCGATCTGGTATCCGACATCGTCTGTCCCTGGTGCGCGATCGGCCTGGCCCGTCTGGAACAAGCCGTGGCCGGTCTGCCCGAGATCGAAATAGAGCTGCACTGGCATCCGTTTCTGCTCAACCCCGATATCGAGGCCGGTGGGCGCGACATGACGGCCCATCTGAGCCAGAAATACGGCAAGTCCCCCGAGGAAGTCGCGGCCTCGCAGCAACAGATCGTGGCAGCCGCCGAGGCCTGCGGGCTCAACTTCGATCGAGCGCTGGCGCGGCGCTCCTGGAACACGCTGGATACCCATCGGGTATTGCACTATGCCCGCGAAGAAGGTGTGGATGATGCCTTCAACCGGGCACTGTTCGAGGCTTATTTCGGTCGTGCGGAGAACCCGACGGATCCGCAGCTGCTGGGCCGAATCGGCACCGAACTCGGCCTGTCGGGCGAAATGATCGCCGATATCCTGGCCGGCGATCACTATCGTGAAGACGTACAGGAAGAAATCGCGCGCTTCCAGCAGATGGGCATTTCTGCCGTGCCGTCGTTCATCGTGGCCGATACCTATCTCATCAGCGGCGCCCAGCCCCCCGACGTGCTGGCTGACGGTCTCCAGCGGATTGCCGCCGAGCAGGCCAGCCCGACCTCGGCCTGATCCCTTGGCCGTCACCGACGCGGCGATCCGTGCGCGTATCGTCCAGACATGTGGTGCCCGCGGGCCCGACAAGACCTGCTGTCCGTCGGATATCGCCCGCGGCCTGGCCGAAGACTGGCGGGCCCTCATGCCGCGCGTCAGAGCGCAGGCCGGGTATCTGGCCCACGAGGGCCGAATCGAGATCCGACAGAACGGCCAGGCCGTGGATATAGCTACGGCACGCGGGCCGATTCGCCTGGCGCTCGCCGACCACTGAAGGGAGAGGCGTTCTCGGCGCCATGCGCCCGAGGTGTTCGCTCGGCAGCCGACACGGCGTGGCCGAAGGATCGCGACCGGGCAGCAGGCCGCGATTTCACGTTGCTGGCACGAACTCTGCATCGCCTGGCCGAGGCCTGCGATAGCCGCGAACCACGGTACAGGCGTATCGGCGAGGGCAAGGATGTTCCAGGGCACGCGCTCACCGAAGAGCGGCGATCTCCGGCCACGCCACGCCGGTTGATCAAATCAAGATATGGAGCGAATGATGGACAAGCAGACCATGAAGCAAGCCATCCTGGCGGCGAAGCGATCCAAGAATCTGCGCTGGGACCAGATTGCCCGGGAGATCGGCATGGCGCCGGTCTGGACGGCCACCTGTTGCCTCGGGGAAGCCTCGGCCACCCAGGAGATTGCGCACAAGCTCACCGCCGTGCTGGATCTCGGCGACGACGTGGCCGATGCCCTGATGGCCTGCCCCACCAAGGGCGAGTGGCTGGCGCGCGGCATCCCGAATGATCCGATGCTCTATCGTTTCTATGAAATCCTCTCGGTCTTCGGCCCGGGCATCAAGGACTGTGTTCAAGAGGAGTTCGGCGACGGCATCATGTCGGCGATCGATTTCACCGTGGACGTCGAGCGCGAGCCGGACCCGAAGGGCGATCGCGTGAAGATCGTCATGAACGGCAAGTTCCTGCCGTACAGGCGCTGGTAGTCGACACGCCCCCGGGTCTCGGCCCCGGTCCCGGACGCATGGGCGGGCCCGGGGTCAGGCGACGGCTTTCAGCCGGGTCGAGCCACTTGCGGGCCTGATATCCTCGGGTGTCTTGATGTCGTCAATCACTAGCGCAATGGCCGAACTCACTGCAGCCGAAACCATTGCCGCGCTCTCGCTGCGCCCGCACCCCGAGGGCGGGCACTATCGCCAGAGTCATGTGGCCGACGAGACGATCGCCGCAGACGCGCTGCCCGCCCGCTATGACGGCCCGCGTGTACACGCGACGGTCATCTATTTTCTGCTGGCCCACGACGAGATTTCGCACCTGCATCGCCTGCGCTCGGATGAAGTCTGGCATTTCTATCGCGGTGCAGCGCTGCGGGTGCATGTCTTTGCCCCGGACGGTGGGTATCGGGCGTATCGATTGGGCCATGATCTGGCCGGTGGTGAGCGCTGTCAGCTCGTGGTGCCCCGAGGACACTGGTTCGGCGCCGAAGTGATCGCTGACTCGGGCTTTGCACTGGTGGGCAACACGGTGGCACCCGGGTTCGATTTCGCCGATTTCGAATTGGCCCGAGCCGAGGCGTTGACGGCTGCGTATCCCGGGCACGCCGATCTTGTCCATCGTATGTGTCGATACTGACGTGGCCCGCCGGTCCACTCATCGAGCATCCAGCGGCGCCGCAGCAACGCTGTGGATGGCCGGAGCAGTGGCGACCGCGGTCACGACCGTCGCCGGGGCCGCAATTCGTGTCTCGGGTCTGGCCCCGGGCTTTACGCCCATCGATTGGCTTTCGGCATGGGTCTGGCAGGCGTGGCCGCTGGGCGCGGCCCTGCATCTGGTCATCGGGATCGTGATTCTGCCGGTTTCGTTTCGTCTGGCCTGTGCCGGCCTGCGCATACCGGCTGGCCTGGTCTGCGGGCTGTGTTTCGGCGTGCTGGTTTGGTGGCTGTGCATGTTCATCGTGCTGCCGGCACTCGGGGCAAGCCTGTTCGGCCTGATCATCGGCTGGCCGATTGCATTGGCCGTGCTGTTCCTGCAGCTGCTGTATGGCGTGTCGTTGGCACTCATGATGCGCTGAAGCCGATAAGCCGGACGGCTCGACCCCGGCAGCGAGGACATACGGCGTTTCACGGGCGGCGCTTATCGGGTGACAGGCGCCATGCCCGAGCAAGTGGCGTCGCACGCCGTGACGGGCACCGCATAAAAAAGGGCGACACGGCCACCGTGTCGCCCTTTCGGCCTCGGCCGATGCTCGAGCGTCAGATCAAGCGGCTTGCTTGTCGTTCTGGCGCTCGACCAGTGCCTGGATCATGTCGAGCAGCAGGTGTGCGCTCTCGGTCTGATAGGCATCGGTCTCGTCGTCATCGCTCATGCCCGGCGTCTGGTTGGGCAGGGCATCGCCGGTATCGCCGGCGGCGTTATCAGCGTCGGTATCGGCCTCCTGGGCTTTTTCGAATGCATCGTAGTCTTCGTACGGCGCCTTCCCGGTGGCTTTGCGATGAGCGTTGGCCAGAGCCAGCAGACGTTGTCGCAGGGCTTTCTGCTCGGCGCGCCGTGCCTCGATGTTGAGCGACACGGTCTGCTTGTCCGAGCGCTGGCGTGCCAGCTGAATGCGCTCGACCAGATACTGGAAATCGGCGTCATCGGCGATCCGTGCCCGGTGATCCTTGCGCAACTCGGAAAGCACGTTGTCGATGGCATCCGACTGGGGATAGGCCGTCGGCGGAATCGTGTCGTAGGGCAGCGCATTGGGCAGGGCGGATTCGCCGATCTTGTCGGGATCGACCGCCGAGGGATAGGTGATATCCGGTTTGACGCCACGATCCTGAGTGGATTTGCCCGACACGCGGTAGAACTTGGCTTCGGTCAGCTTGAGCTGGCCTTCCGAAAGCGGCAGCAGAGTCTGTACCGTGCCCTTGCCGAAGGTATCGCTGCCCAGGATGAGGGCACGGCCGTAATCCTGCAGCGCGCCGGCCACGATTTCAGAAGCCGATGCCGACAGGCGGTTGGTCATGACCGCCAGCGGGCCGCTGTACACGGCCCCGTCGTTGCGATCGCCGAGGACCTGAATATTGCCTTCGGCATCGCGAATCTGGACGCCGGGGGCAGAGTCCATGAACAGCCCGATCAGCTGCATGGCCTCGCCCAGGGCGCCGCCGCCGTTGTTGCGCAGATCCAGCACGATGCCTTCGACATCCTTTTTCTTGAGCTTGACCAGCTGTTTCTCGACGTCGTCGGCGGTGCCGTTGTAGAACGACGGCAGGCTGATCACGCCGATGTCATGCGACTGGCCATTCTGCTCGATGTTGATGACCTTGGAGCTGGCCGCCTGATCCTTGAGCTCGATCTTGTCGCGCTGCAGTACCACGGTGGTCGTGGGCCCGGTGTCCTGAGGCTGAACCTGCAGTCGCACGGTCGAGCCTTTCTTGCCACGTATGAGCTGCACGGTGTCGTCCAGACGCATGCCGATCACGTCGGTGAACTCGCCCGATTTGCCCTGGCCGACGGCAATGATGCGATCGGTGGGCTTGAGCTTGCCGGACTTGGCTGCCGGACCGCCCGGGATCAGTCGCACCAGCTCGGCATAGCCGTTCTTCGAGCGCAGTTCGGCACCGATGCCCTGCAGCGACAGGTTCATGTCGATCGAGAAATCCTCGGCCCGGCGCGGCGAGAAATAATCGGTGTGCGGGTCGTAGCTATGGGTATAGGAATCCATGTAGACCGAGAACGCATCGACTGCCTCGGCCTGACGCAAGTGCTTGAGCTCGTTGGTATAACGCTGGGTGAGGCGTTTTTCGATCTCCTCGGGCTTGACGTCCGAAAGCCTCAGATCGATGACCTGATTCTCCAGCTGCTGGGTCCATAGTCTTTCACGCGCCTTGGCGTCCTCGGGCCAGGGCGCGTTCTCGCGATCGACGGTGAAACGCTCATCGTCGGTCAGGTTCAGTGTCTCCAGCCCTTGGCCGATACGATCCAGCGCCCACTGATCGATCTGGATACGACGCTTCTGATAGGTGTTGAAGACATCGAAGGCCGCGGTGAGATTGCCGTTTTTGAGCTGGTCATCGAGTGAATCACTGTACTTGTCGCGCAGCCGCTCGATGTCCTCGGCCAGAAACACGCTGTGCGTGCCGTCCAGATTATCGAGATAGGCCTGTAGAAACTCGGCCGAGAATTCGTCGTTCAGACCGATCTTGTTGTAGTGATTGCGCTGAAGCTCCTGCACGATCTCCTTATCGATCTTGTCCTCGTTATCGGCCGGCGTCAGCGGGGTATAGCCCTTGGCCGGCCCGGCGCCGGCATCGGGTACGGGCAGCGGTTGGGTTTCGGAATCCGAAGCCGCGCAGCCCGTCTGGGCAAACAGCGCAGTGAACAGAGTCAGAGTCAGGACAAGTTTGTGCATGAAATCCTTCGATAGTCTCGCGCGCCCGGGCCACGGGCGTGCGTGGTCGTTTTTCGACGACGAGCGCCACACACGGGTTTTGGCCGAAGGCCAACGATACAGGAATGTATGCCGCAGCAATAATGCCCGGGGTTACGCGTCGGCGGGCCACCGAGCGGCTTCGGCCGGGCCGCCGTCGGCCAGACGAAAGAATGTCAGCTCATGCTTGTTGGCCGAAAGATGCGCCAGACGGGCGCCGGGAATCTCGTAAAAGGCCGCGATCAGGTCGGTATCGACCGTGCCCTGACATTTGACCGTCAGAATCACGTTGGCCCGAGGCGCCGCGCGGCACCAGTAGTGCGCCAGTGCCAGCAATCGTTCGGGATAAGCGATGAGATCCGAACACACCCAGTCCACGGGGCCGGTCGTGTCGATATCGATGGCAAACGCGTCGCCGGCCTGTGGATGGACATTGGCCCGGTGTGCGATCGCGGGCGCCAGGGGCGCGCGATCGATGGCCAGCACGTCGGCTCCCAGCTCGGCCAGAACCCAGCTCCACCCCCCGGGCGAGGCCCCCAGATCAAGACATCGTTGGCCGGCGACGGGCCAGTGTCGAGCCAGAGTCAGTGCCTCCCAGAGCTTGAGATAGGCGCGATTGGGCGGGCCATGGCGATCCTCGACGAAGACCGGCTGCCCGTCGGCGAACGGGCGGCTGCAGCGCGGCGATACGATCATCCGGTCGCGGGCCACGAGTGACCAGGCACCCAACGGTGCGGCCGGTGGCATGCTCGGAAAGGCCAGCGGGCGAAAACGGATGGTCGGCAGCTTGGCGGCGATGAGCTCGGCGCGCCGGAAATGCGCCAGATGATGCCCGTGCCAGTTGCGCTGGATGGCCTTGAGCGTTCGGGCCGCTTCGTTGATCGAGGCCAGGCTGTACTCGGCCGGGGCCAGCCAGCTGTTGCTCGCCCAGGCGGCAACGCCCGGCCGGCCCGCACTCATGACGAGATCGCCCTCGATGGCCACGACGCGGCTGCCGCGATGCGCCAGTTCATCGACCAGCGCGGCCTGATGCGCCGCTTCGACCACGTGAACCGTGTCGTAGTCGATCGGCAGCGGGGCGGGTGGCTCGGGTGACGTCTCGTGCTTCATGTAAAGAACAATAGCCGGATTGCCGGAGCCACCAGAATCAGCGCCAGTATGCGGGCGAAGCTCTTCTGATCGATCTTGTAGTGCAGCCGGTGCCCGGCATAGGCGCCGAGCACGACAGCCGGTAGACAGGCCGCGGCCAGCCAGCCGGCCGCGCCGCCGAGCAGGCCAAGCTGAGCATAGGTGATCACCTGCACGGTCGATGCCACCAGAAACGCCATCGTGAGCACGGCCCGGGCACGTTTCTTGGGATACCGCAGGCTGACATAGATCAGCAGCGGTACGGGGGAGACGCCCACCGCCCCGGCGATCGTCCCGGCGAAGATCGAACAGACGCCAAGCCCTGTACCGTCGGCCACGGTGAGCTTCGGGTCGACGACCGGCGTGGGCGTATTGAACAGATTGAGTGCGACATAGCACAGGATCACGAAGCCCAGGCCCCGCTGGAGCAGATCCACCGGCAGGACCGTAAGCAGCTGGGCCCCCACGATCATGCCGATCGACATGCCGGCTGCGGCGATCGGGCCACGGCGCCAGTCGAACTCGCGCCCGGCCAGTCCGGTCATCACGATGTTGGCGGCCAGCCCCACGACAGCCACCACGGGAATCACGTCCCGAAACGGATAGAACAGGACCAGAAAACTGGCCGTGAGCGTACCGCTGCCGAAGCCGGTCAGGCCTTGTGACGTGGCGCCGATCAGCGCGGCGATGTTATAGATCAGAATCTGCACGGGCCGGGCCGGTCACGAAAACGGCCGCATATGGTAGCCGACTCGTCAGGGGCTGTTGTCGTTTCGGGCCGGCGCCGCGTTGGCGCTCGTGGATAATTCATGGAGCGCCCGGCACGGACTCGTACGAAACGCCAACAGCCCCTAGACTGGCGCCACGGTTCCTTGTGGTCTGTGCCTCCGTGCCCGGTAGCTGGCTGACACGTTTCATCGCTTTCGATCGCTTTGCCGATACCATTCGTGTGCTGGTGGCGTTGTCCGCGGTGATGCTCTATACCGCGCTCACGGGCCACGACGACCAGCTCATTCCCTTGATGCTGGGCGTCATCGCCTCCGGTATCGCCGAAACCGATGATTCGTGGCGCCGCCGTGCCCGGGCGCTGTTGCTCACGCTGACGTGTTTTTCCCTGGCTGCGCTGTTGGTGGAGCTGCTGGTCACGCGTCACGCGTTGTTCGCGCTGGCCCTGGGCGTGGGCAGCTTTGCGCTGGTCATGCTGGGCGCGGCCAGCGTGCGGTTCGCCACGATCGGGCGGGCCACGCTGCTGCTGGCCATCTATACGATGATCGGCGTGTCCCAGCACACCGGCCCGCCGCGTGCGTTCTGGGTCGAGCCGGCACTTCTGGTGATCGGGGCTGCCGGTTACGGGGTGCTGGCCCTGGGCTGGCAGGCCGTGTTCGTGCATCGGCCGGTGCGCCAGTCGCTGGCCCGCCTGTACGACGCGCTGGCCGCGTATCTGGCGGCCAAGGCCCGGCTCTTCGAGCCGTCGGGCGACGTGGAAGTGGCCGCGCGACGGGCCGATCTGGCCCACGACAACGCGCGCGTCGTGGCCGCTCTCAACGATACGCGACTCGCGCTGATCGACCGGCTCTCCGGTCGGCGCTCGCGCTCGGCCATGCAGGACAACCTGCAGTTCTATCTCGCCGCCCAGGATATCCACGAGCGGGCCAGTTCGGCGCACTATCCGTACCAACGCCTGCGCGAAGCGTTCTTTCACAGTGATGTGATGTTCCGTTGCCAACGTCTGCTGGAGGCCATCGGCCGCGGCCTGTCGGCACGAGCCCGCACCCTGCGCTACGACACCGCCCCGGCCGCCGACTCGCGTATGCAACAGCGCAGCGACGAGCTCCGGGCGGCGTTGGCATATCGTGATGCCAACGGCCCGACGGGCGAGGCCGATGCGCGCGCGGCGGTGGCCGATATCGCGGTCAACCTCGATGCCCTGATCGACCGCGTCGCCGACGACGGCAGGGCGCGCCAGGAGACCCATACGGCGGAGCTGGCCGACCCGCAGCCGGATTCGATGGCCGAAGCCGGCCGGCGCATCATGGCCGCGATGACGCCGGCCTCGGCCCGATTTCGTCACGCGCTGCGGCTGTCGATCGCGCTTCTGACCGGGTACGGGCTGCTGCTGGCGATCCATCCGGCCCAGGGCTACTGGATCCTGCTGACGACGCTGCTGGTCTGCCAGCCCGATTACGCTGCCACCCGCCAGCGTCTGGGCCAGCGTATCGGCGGCACGCTCGCCGGGCTGGTCATCGGCTGGGTGCTGCTCCAGCTGTTCGCGATGCAGGCGATCCAGTTCGGGCTGATCGTGATCGCGGGCACGATCTTCTTTGCCACCCGCTTTCGACGCTATTTCGTGGCGGCGGCGGCCATCAGCGTGCTGGTCCTGCTGGCATTCGAGCAGGTCGGCAGCGGCTATGACCTGATCGTGCCACGCCTGGTCGATACGCTGATCGGCGGGGGGCTGGCGGCACTGGTGATGTTCTTTGTCTGGCCGGACTGGCGCGAGCGCGAGCTGCATCATCGACTGGCCGATGCCCTGACGGCACATGCGGCCTATCTGCGCGCGCTGTTCGCCCAGTATCGCGACGCCGGTCGGGCCGATGATCTGGCCTATCGCGTGGCCCGGCGGGCTGCCCACAACGCAGATGCGGCACTGGCCGGCCATGTGGCCACGGCGCTGGCTGATCCGCACGGCGACCGCGCCGACAACCGTGAAGCGCTGGAGGTGCTGGCTGCCTCGCAGGCCGTGATCGGGCATCTATCGGCACTCGGGGCGCATCGGGTGCGGCTGGCTGAACGCCAGGCGGCGCGAACGACGCTGGCCACCAGCGTGGCGCATATCGCCGATGCCTGGGAGCACCTGGGCCATGCCCTCATCCGCGGCGATACCATAAGCGGCAACACGCGCGAGGCCGCGTTGTGCTACGACGCCCTGGCCGAGCTGAGCGACGATATCGATCCGGCCACGCGACGGGCCGCCCATCTACTCCAGCTGTTGTTCGATGAGCTGGCCGTGTTGCGGGCGATCGCGACCCGGCTCATCGCCTGACGACAGGCGTGAGGCTATCGCTGGGTATTGCGCGCCTTGATCTGACCCTTGTCCTGAATCTCGTCGCGCAGCAGATGGATGAAGGCCGTCCCCATGCCGCCGGCTCGACACCAGTCCGCCAGCCGATGGCCCACCAGCTCGCGGTAGTAGGTCACCACGCCGCCGGCAAAGAACAACAGACTGCCGGTCACGAACTGGGCCGCCGCAAATCGGGTGATGAGGGTATCGGCCGGGTCGGCCAGATGCCACAGATACGGAATGGAGGCCACGGTGAACAGCGCCGAGCCGATCAGGTACAACGCCACGGTCACATTGAACAGCTGCATGTAGAGCAATGAGGGCGCTTCGACGACCTGCAACACGTTGACCAGCCCGCCGACGATGAACGCGATCGAGCCGGCAATGAAACAGACCGCGCCGAGGCTGATCCATTCCAGGCTGGGCAGAAAGCACAACGAGCCGACGACAAAGGCCAGTGTGCCCAGTACATAACTCCAGGCTGCGATACGCTCGATGGTATCGGCGCCGGTATGCGTGGGATGAGCGCGCCAGTATTGATGAACTTCCAGAAGATCGTGGCCGGTGACCAGCAGATAGAGTAACGAGCCGGCGAAGAACAGCCAGTCGCCGACCACGATATAGGCCGCCAGGCTCGGGAGGAAAAAGATACTGCCGACTACGAAGCACAACCCGCCCAGCTTGTAGCTGTAAGCGTTGATCGTCTGCCAGACGTGATTGCTCGTGTCGCGGGTGTCGGTGGATCCCGGACGGGACAGACGGGGTCGATGCGTGACGAGATGAGGCATGCCGAGGATCTTGTCGCAAAAGCTGGCTTATACGATAACGAAAAGCCGGCTGACAAGATGGATGGCGCTCCCTACGAGACTCGAACTCGTGTTTTCGCCGTGAGAGGGCGACGTCCTGGACCGCTAGACGAAGGGAGCTGCGGCAAGCGCGCAATGATAAGGCCAAGCGGGCCCGGGCTCAATAGAAGATTCCGTCCAGGCCGTCGGTGGCCAGGCGAAAGACGATCACGCCGCCATAGACCAGACCGATGGCCACCAGAATGAGGGTGACGGTCCTGGGGCCTTGTCGTGCGGGTTCCGGCTCGCCGCGCAATCGACGACGCAAACGCTGATAGCGGGCGCGCAGGCCGAGGACGATCAGGCTCAGCAGGCCGCCCCAGAACAGCATTTTCAGCATGGATCAGAACCCGAACGACGGGTTCATCAGGCGCTGGACGAACACGCCGGCCAGTCGCGGCTCCATGAGCAGTGCAAAGACCACGCCAAAGCCCGCGCCCCACAGATGCGCGCTGTGGTTGATGTGGTCATGCCCGAGGCGCCCGGCGTACAGGCCATAGGCCAGAAAGGCCGCAGCATAGAGAATCGCCGGCACGGGAATGAAAAAGACATAGATCGTGGTCCAGGGCGCCATCAGGATGAAAGCGAACAGCACCGCCGATACGGCCCCCGACGCGCCCAGGCTGCGATAGCGCGTGTCGTTCCAGTGCCGGAGGGCGCTGGGTACGGCCGAAACCACGGCCGCGCCCAGATAGAACAGCACGAACCCCGCCATGCCGATATAGCGTTCGACAAACGGCTCGACCGCGCGCCCGAAGAAGAACAGCGTGATCATGTTGAAGGCCAGATGTGCACCGTCGGCGTGCACAAAGGCATGGGTGACCAGCCGGTCGTACTGGCCACGTGCCACGCCCGGCGGCCACAGCAGCAGGCGCTCGGTCAACGACTGGTTGGAAAAGCAGGTGATCGAGACCGCACAGGTCACGGCGATCAGAATGACGGTGATCAACATCGAGTTTCATGCCGTAGGGTAGGGGGCTGCCGACGTGCGGCCGGGCCGCGCGGCGCGGCGATCAGTCCAGGTGGTCGATCGTCAGCGCGGCGTGATCGAAGGCCAGATGCCCGGCAATGGCGGCCACGGCCGCAACGGGCTGGGCATAACACCAGGCCGCATCGTCGAGCTGCTCGCCGTCGATATGCACGTGATAATACGTGGCGTCGCCCTTGTACGGGCAGTGGGTCATGGTCTCAGAGACCACCAGCACATCGGTGGCCACAGCATCCATCGGGATATACAGCCGCTCGGGATAGCCGGTTTCGGTCAGCACCCGCGCGGCCGTGGTTCTGGCGATCCGGTGCTTGCCCCAGAATACCTGCGCCGTGCCGGCGGCGTCGTGTATCGCGATACGGTCAGTGTCGGACATGGCGTTTGTCTGGCCAGACAGTCGTCGAACGATACCGGCCAGCCTAACCGGATTGCTCGTGGTCGTCGCCTGTTGTGCGCCGACGACGGTCCGGCGCACCATCGCGGTATCCATTGGTTTTCATCGCGAGCACACATCTTGGATTTCTTCTATAACGACGCCGATACCGTGGTCGACGATACGCTGGCCGGCCTGGCGCGTATCGCACCGATCGCCCTGACCGCGCGCGACGCGGCGTTTCGTATCGCGATCGATCGTGAGCGCGATGACCAACGTGTGGCCGTCATCTCCGGTGGTGGGGCCGGCCACGAGCCGGCCCATGCCGGCTTCGTCGGCCGGGGCATGCTCACCGCGGCCGTCTCCGGTGATCTGTTCACCTCGCCGAGCGTGGAAGCCGTGCTGGCGGCCATCCGGGCCGTGACCGGGCCGGCCGGCGCTCTGCTCATCATCAAGAACTACACCGGCGACCGACTCAACTTCGGCCTGGCCGCCGAGCGCGCTCGTGGCGAAGGATATGCGGTAGAGACCGCGATCGTGGCCGACGATATCTCGCTGCCGGACACGGTGGCGGCCCGGGGGTTGGCCGGTACCGTGCTGGTGCACAAGATCGCCGGCCACGCGGCGGCCCACGGGGCCGACCTGGCCGAGGTGCATCGCCAGGCCGAGACTGCGGCCGCTTCGATGGCCTCGATCGGCCTGGCGTTGTCCAGCGCGACCCTGCCGGGCGCCACGCGTGAGACCCGCCCGCCCGAGCTGGGCCTGGGGATCCACAATGAGCCCGGTGTACGCGAAGTGGCCCCGGTCGATGCCCGTGAGGCCGTGGCCCTGGCCCTGGCGCCACTGCTCGACAAGGCGCGCGATGCCGGTCTGCTGGATCAGCCCTGCGCCGTGCTGGTCAACAATATGGGGGGCTGCTCGCCCCAGGAGATGCACGTATTGCTCAACGAGGTCATCGCCCAGGCCCCGGACGGGCTGATCGAGACTGCTGTCGTGCCCGCGTCCTTGATGAGCTCGATGAACATGCACGGCTTCTCGATCACGCTGCTGGCACTGGATGAGACCCGACGCGCGGCCCTGGCCGCGCCCGTCGCTGCAATCGGCTGGCCGGGCGCGTGCGATGTGCAGGCCATCGAAACCGCCACGCTGAATCAGCCGGACGACTCAGGGCGGGGGCCCGGCGCGCAGGATGCGTCGATGGCTGCACTCATGGCAGCCGTCTGCCAGGCCGTGGTTGCCGAAAGGAAACGCCTGGATGATCTGGATGCCGCGGCCGGCGACGGGGATACCGGCACGGCGTTTGCCCGCGGCGCAAACGCCGTGGCGCACGCCGTGGAGGCACAGCGGCTGTCGACCGGTGAGCCGGCGCGTATGGCGCGAGAGATCGGCGATATTCTGGCGCGCGACATGGGCGGCTCGTCCGGCGTGTTGCTTTCGATACTGGCAATGGCCACCGGTAACGCCCTGGCCGAGGGCCGCGATCTGGCGACGGCGCTTTCTGCCGGCGTGGCGCGTATGCAGCACCACGGCGGGGCCGCCCGCGGCGATCGTACGCTGCTGGATGCACTCTGCCCCGCGCTCGATGCATTGGCCGAGAGCGGCCTGTCGAGAAAGGGCTGGCAGCAGGCCGCCCAGGCCGCGCGCGACGGCGCCGAGGCAACCGCCGAGATGCGTCAGGCCGGTGCCGGGCGGGCGGCCTATGTCCGCGCCGATGCCCTGGCCGGGCATGTCGATCCCGGGGCACAAGCCATGGTGACGATCGTTGCCGCCGTCGCGCACGGGCTCGGCCCGCAATGAGTTCGGGCAGGTGCTCTAAACTGCCGGTTTCCAGACGAGCAGGCCCATGATGAACGCGCCTCGAGCAACCCGGTTCCGGCTGTGCCTGTTGGCCACCGGCGGCACGATCGAAAAGACCTACGACGCCCACGAAGGCCGGCTGGTACTGGGCCAGCCGGTCATCGAAGCGCTTGTCGCCGGGCTGACACACCCGGATATCGCGATCGATATTCAGCGCCTGATGGCCGTGGATTCGCTGGATATGGAGGCCGCCGAGCGGGCCGCGGTCGTGGCCCGTATTCAGGCGATCGGGCATGCCGGTACGGCCGATGCCATCATCGTCACCCACGGCACGGATACCCTGGCCACCACGGCACGGGCGATTGCCGAGCGGATTGCCCGCCCGACGAGCCCGATCATCCTTACCGGGGCCATGCGGCCGTATCGTGTGGCCGACAGTGATGCCGCCCAGAACCTGGCCCAAGCGATCATGGCGGCCCGGCTGGTGGCGCCGGGCGTCTACGGCGTGTTGCACGGCCGCCTGATCGTCGCCGAGCGGCTCGAAAAAGACTATGAGCGGCTGACGTTCGTCGAGCGCGATAACGTCGATCGATCCTGAATCTGTCGGGGCGTGCGATCCGCACGGACGTGGCGCCGGCGGGTATCCGAAGGGCTAGTCGGGGGCGATCACCGCCTGGCCAAGTGCTGCCCCGCGGCGGCGCTCGATCGTCAGGCTTGCCAGGGGCACCACACGGTCATCGGCATCCAGGCCCCAGAAGCCCATCAACCAGTCGTCGCTGGTGCGCCAGCCCAGTCGGCCGTGGCCGATCCGGCCCAGCACCCAGTTGCCGCGAGCGGCGATCGGAAAGAACACCGCGGCCTCGCCGAAGTGATCGAACGGCCCGAGCGTGTTGTCGGCGGTGGTCAAAGGGGCGGCGGCCAGCCCCTCGCCTGCGGCATCGGCCAATACCGCGCGGCGTGCCGTTTCAATACGTGCGTTGTTGCGCGGCGACAGGGCCGAGCGGCTGAAGCCCGGTACGGGCCGGCGATCGAAGGCCTCGGCCACCGGCAAGGCCAGACGTTGCCAGAAGTAGGCGTTGCTGTCGTCACGATGGCGAATGGCGGTGGCCTTCAGAGTATGGTCATAGCGTGCGACCACGGTCGGGCCGGCCTGCCAGGCGCTGGCGTCGTGCATCGTGTAGAGATGGATCGCGATCTCGTTGGCGTTTCTTGTCTCGATCAGTGTCAGCGTTGGCGTGCCGGCGATCGAGAACAGCTCGATCGGTTGCCCACAGGCATTCCGGCGTGCCGATTCGGTGGCCAGCGGGTTGACCACGGGCACCCAGTGACCCGTGGCATCGCGCCTGAAGGCGGCGGTGACCGGGCAGTGCGCGCTGCCCTGGCTTTGCAGCAGAAGACCGATGCCCGTCTCTTCCAGCCAGCTCAGGCGCACGGGGCCCGGCTCGAATGTGTCGATCAGGGCCTGGCGGGTGGCAGAGGTCGTGTCGATAGCCAGCGTGTCCAGTGCGGCGCCCGCGCTGTCATACCGGTGTGTCTCGGCCGGCCGTATCGCATCGCCTGTCGCCAGCCGCTCGACGATATCCTCGCCAGGGGCCAAGCGTGCCAGCGCGCCGGCGATACGCGCCGCCGGGCCTTGCGACGTGTCGGCCAGCGCCTCGAGATAGGCCAGCCGATGGCGATAGCGCGGCCGCAGCCGTGGCGTCAGCGCCTCGTGGTCGGCCTGGATCGTCTGCCAGGCAATCGACAGGGTTTGCGACTGCCAGTTGGCCTGGTCACGCATCAGTGCGTCGGTGGTGGTGGGCCCGGCATCGGCCGCCGCGGCGATCTGTTGATCGAGGGCCGTATCGAGCCGCACAAGCCGGGGGTGCTGGCAGAGGGTGTGTTCGACCGGGCGGCTGTGTGCATCGGCCTCACAGTTCAGAGCGGCCAGTGACGGGCCGCTCACGCCCAGGCACAGCAGGGCGGCCGTGGCCAGTCGGGTGAAAGTCAGAGATGGCATCAGGGGAGACGGATCAGGGCGACCCGGCCAGTCTGGCCAGTGGCCGAGCAGGTGTCCATCGGGCGCTGATGTGATCGGGCCTCGGCTTGAGCCTCCGGCACTCAATCGGGATCGGCCGCGGCGTGGCGCAAACGATACAGCGTGGTCGAGCCGCTGACTTCGTTCCCTACAGCCAGCAGCGGCTGATCGTCGATGGGAGAGTCCTCGGCGTCGATGAACACAATGGATTCCGGGCCCAGATCGCCAGCCTGGCCGCTCTCGGGCGCCACGCTCAGATCGCGATTGTTGATATAAGCCACGAACACCGGCGTATCCACATCAGAGAGGTCGTAGACCATGAACCCTGACATGCGCTCCAGCCCGATGAAGGCATAGCGCCGGCCCTCGACCACGCCGGTGGCCAGGGCCTCGGGCTCGGGGCCCTTGTTATCGGAGCGATCATCACCGTCGTTGCCGGTGTTATCGGCATTGAAGCCGTCGCCGTAGCGCTGGCCGGTGATCCGTTCGAAATCATCGGCCGAGTCGAAGACCAGACCGGCATCGGCCGCACGCCGAATCGAGAACGATCGGGCGCCAAAGGCATGCAGCGACTCGTAGTCGCCGTCACGGTCGGCATCACCGAGTGTCGTCGTGATCTTCAGATCGCCCAGGGCGCTGTCTTCCTGCAGAGCCTCGGCGTTGGGAAAGACCTGTGGGTCGAGGGTTACGTCCTTGACGTCGGCCTCTTCGGAAAACCCGTCGTAGTCGCGGGCATCGCCTTCGTTGGCGGTGAGTAGATAACGGGTATCGCCGTCGGTGAAAACCGCGATGGTATCGGGCTGGTAGAGCCCGGAAACCGGCACGCCCCGGATATCGAGGCCGTCGCTGTTGGACGGATCGATACCCTGGCCGGCCTGGCTGAAGTCTTTTTCGCCCAACGCATGAATCGCGCTCACGCGGGCGGTCTCGATATCGACGGTGGCTATGGCGTTGTTTTCCTGCAGCGAGACATAGGCTGTTCTGGCGTCGTCGGCCACGGCGATGTATTCCGGTTCCAAATCCTGGGCCACACGGGCCCGCGGCCCGAACAGACGCCCGCCGCGCTCACGCAGGGCGTCAGCCTGATCGTCGTAGGCACGGAAATCGGCGGTCTGCACATCGGGCATCTGAAAACCACTCGAGACATCGATCACGCTGACCGAGCCCTCGGGATCGGTGGCGTAATCGCCGGACGGTTCGCCCTCGTTGGCGACGAGCACGCGCTGTCCGTCGGGGGTGAAGGTCACCATATCCGGCAGGGCGCCGACGGTGGCCTGGCCGAGCTTGGTGAAGTCGCTGGCGTTATAGAACACCACCTTGCCCGGATCGGTCGTCGTCTCCGCCTCGATGGCCACCGCCACTGTCGTGCCCGAAACCGCCACGCTGTTGGCCGATGCGCCCTCGGCGCTGGCATCGATCTGGCCGATACGGGCTATGGCATCCGGGTCGGCGATGTCCAGCACGTCGACGGTGCGAGCGCTGGAGTTGACCACATACAGGCGCATCAAGCGCGGGTCATAGGCCACGATCTCGGCCGCCCCTTGATCGAATGCAAACGGCGAGACCTGATAACGCCCGGCCTGGGTGATCCTGAGCTCGTTGTCCGGCGTGGCAGGTGCTTCGGTGTTGTCGCTCACGGCCTCGACGGCAGCGTTCTTGTCGTCGCTGCAGCCGGAAGCCACGAGAACGCCTGCCAATAACAGCCCGGTCCAAAATAATCGGTTCGTCGCCACCCTGATCCCTCTGCCTGTTGATCGATTGCCGGCGCGGTCATCGCGCGCAAGGCCTGGCGGAAAGCCTATCGGCTGAGTGTGTCGATTACATGAATCACGTCGGGGGGGCGGTCTTTGACGAAAGTCGGTCTATTCAATGCGCGTGAAAAGAAATATTTTCAATCCAGAGCTTATCGGCTCGATGTGCCGGAACGGGGTGTCGAGCATTGTCTTCTCGGGATGCATCTGGAGGATCGCATGCAATTCAAACGGAAATTTCTTGGCGCGGCGCTGGTCGGTGCGGCCACGCTGATCGGCGCGGCACTGCAGCCGGCGGCCGCCCAGGTCGAATCCCGGACGTTCTGCGTCTATGACCCGATTGGTGCCAACGGCTTCATCTATCAGGCGTTTCAGGATTACCTGGTTCAGGCGCGTGCCTGGGGTTATGACCTCGAGCCTCGGGCTTATACCGACGAGGCCGTGGCGGCGTCTGACTTCAAGGCCGGCAAGTGCGACATGGTCTCCATGACCGGTGTGCGTGCCATCCACTATGTCAAGTTCGCCGGCAGCCTGGATATGGCCGGTGGCCTGCAGACCTATGACCAGGAGCGCACCGCGATCCAGGTCATGTCCAGCCCCAAGGCCGCCGAGTACATGAAATCCGACGGCTATGAAGTCGTGGGTATCGTGCCGCTGGGCAAAGCGTTTCTGTTCTCGCGCGACAAGCAGCTGCTCGACAGCATCGACAATATCGCGGGCAAGAAAGTCGCCGTGCTGTCGTATGACAAACAGGCCTCGACGCTGGCCAACGTCGCCGGTGCCTCGCCGGTTGGTGCATCGATCGCTTCGTTCGGGCCGATGTTCAATAACGGCAGCGTGGACCTGGCCTATGCGCCGGCCTTTGCCTACAACGCACTCGAACTCTACAAGGGGCTGGGCGAAGACGGCGGCATCGCGGATTTCGTGCTCGGCATGCTTTCCGGGCAGATTCTGATCCACGCGGATCGTTTTCCCGAGGGGTTCGGCCAGAAGTCGCGCAGCTGGGTGTTCAACAACATGTTCGACTCCACGCTACGGCGCGTGACGGGCGCAGAAGATCAGATTCCCGATAAATACTGGGTGCACATCAACGACCAGCGAGACAAGAAATACCGCGAGCTGTTTCGTAACGTCCGCGAAAAGCTCTGGGCACAGAACTGGTACAGCCATCGCACACAGCATCTGCTGAAAAAGATTCGCTGTGACTCGCAGCCCGGGCTGGCCGAGTGCAGTCTGGATTCCGAAGGCGGGGCGGTGAACTAGAACGTCGTGGTCAGTCTTCTTGCAATGCACGCAACAAGCCATCGATCGCTGCGATCGATGGCTTTTGCCGTGGCGCTGGCCGGCCCGGCGCTGCTCGGATGTGTCGGCGCGGCTACCGCGGCACCGATCGAACGGACTCTGTGTCTGTTCGATCCGGTGGGGGCCAACGGTATGGTCGCCCAGCAGTTTCAGGATTATCTGATCTGGGCACGCTCGAAGGGGGTGGATTTCAAACTGACCACGTATACCGATGAGGGCGTCGTGGCCAAGGATTTGCGTGCCCGACGCTGTGATGCCGCCGGGCTGACCGGTATACGAACCAAGCAGTTCGTCGATTTCGCCGGCAGCCTCGATATGGTGGGCGGCCTGCAGACCTACGCCCAGCAACACACCGCAATTCGGGTCATGGCCAGCGACAAGGCCGCCGATCTGATGACCGAAGGGCCATATGCGGTGGCCGGCGTGTTGCCCGGCGGCAAGGTCTATCTGTTTTCACGCGAAAAGCGGTTTCTCGATAGCCTGGAAGCGGCGGCCGGGAAGAAGGTGGCCGTCATCGGCTACGACAAACAGGCCAGTGTCGTGGCCAACGTGGCCGGGGCGTCGCCGGTGCCGGCGAGCATCGCCAGCTTCGGGCCGATGTTCAATAACCACAGCGTGGACATGGCCTATGCGCCGGCCATCGCCTACGAGCCGCTGGAGCTCTACAAGGGGCTTGGCGACGACGGCGGTGTGGCCGATTTCGTGCTCGGTATGCTGTCGTTGCAGATGGTGATTCTGCACGATCGTTTTCCGGACGGGTTTGCGGCGGCCTCCCGACGCTATGCCGTTGATGAGGGCTGGGACCGGGCGATTCGGCTGATTGAAAAAGCCGACGAAACCATTCCTGATCGGTACTGGGTTCATATCGACGGCCAGCGTGAAACCAAGTACCGCCGCATGCTGAGTGATATTCGTGAGCGGCTCTGGGACAACGGTTGGTACAACCATCGCATGCAGCATCTGCTGAAAAAGATCCGGTGCGATACCAATGGCGCGCTCGCTGAATGCAGCACCAACACCGAGGGCGGGGCCGTACGCTGAACCGGTACGAGGCCACGCCCGGCCGGGCGTGGCCTCGAATCAGCCGAGTGGACCGACGGGCCGTGGAAGATCCGCGCGCCGGCATGGGCTGATTTATAAAATCTTCATATAAAAATGAAAACATGGACCGACTGAGGAGATCGAAAAAGAAGAATCGCACCGCGCGACAGGAAACACGGGTGCCAACGGGGGATGCACGTGCACGACGATTGTCCGAAATGCCACAGTCTCGGGACAGCGCCGCTCAAGCGTGGTGTGATACGACGGTTGTTTCGACGCCCGAACATCCGCTATTGCATCGATTGTGGGCATCGCTTCGTGGCTTCGAGTATCTGATTCGTAAAATGACGTGACCGACACGCCTCCTGTTCATCATCACGAGCGCAACCGTGACGGGCGCGATTTTGTCGTCGGCGATATCCATGGGCATCTGCAGCGGCTCGAGGGACTGCTCGTGCACGTGGATTTCGATCGCACGAGAGATCGCCTGTTTGCCGTTGGGGATTTGATCGATCGCGGGCCGGATAGCGCGGCCGCGCTGGAGCTCGTCGATGCGCCCTGGTTCTTCGCGGTGCGCGGCAACCACGAGCAGATGATGCTGGATGCCCGGGCCGACGATGCGCCGGCCGGCGCCGAGGCGCTATGGCTGAGCAATGGCGGGGCCTGGTCGCGCCATCAGGGAACGCGCGAGCTGGCCGTTCATTGCCAGCGTGCTGCGAGTCTGCCGCTGGCGATGACGATCACGATTGAAAGCGGAGTCTGCATCGGCCTGGTGCATGCGGATATCGAGGGCCCCGACTGGGCGGCGTTCGTCGAGCATCTGGACGAAACGTCAATCCAGCACAGCGCGCTCTGGTCGCGCCGTACGTTGTCGAGTCTGGGCCGGCCCGGGGCGCGCCGAAACGCGTCCCGGGCGCGAGTGACCGGCATCGATGTCGTCTTCCACGGGCATACCCCCCTGGCGAGCCCTCGTGCCGTGGCAAACCGACGCTGGCTGGATACCGGCGTGTTCATGGCCGACGGGGCGCTGACGCTCGCCGAACTCCTGCCCGAGGGCCGGCTGTGGTCAAGCCATCAGTCGGACCGGATTATCGAGACAGCGTGGACTGCGGGGTAGAACGAGGCTGGCCGGAAACATTGTGTTCAAGACGCCTGCAGCCCGGGCCGGCGAAGTCGTCGATGCCATCGGCGCGTGCGGTGAGAAACGCCAGCGCGTCATCGGCCTGGGTGAGCGCGGCCAGGATATGCTCGCCGAGTGCCCAGTCATAGGTCAGCGACAGGCCGTACCGACAGTATCGCAAGAGCATCTCGCGGGCCTGATCACGCCCGATGATCGGGTCGATCCGGCCGTGATAATAATAAAGCGGGGCGGCCAGCGGCGCCTCGCCCAGGCGATTGGCCGCCAGCGCTGCCTGCACGGCCGGCGTGTCGCGGGGGGCGTCTTGGGTGGTGTAATCGGCGAATGAGGCAAAGCTCAAGCCCGACAGCAACGGATCGCGTACGCCGGACAACCACTGGCCGAGACAGCTGTGGGCCAGGCGTTGGCGAACGTCTCGTCCACGGTCGTTCAATAATGCATCGAGATCGATCGACGGGTAGGCCTTGGCAAGGCCGAAGAACGCTTGAAAATAGATGCCGGCAAAGGCGTGCCCGTCCAGGTGCTCGGCCACGGCCTCCAGATCGCCCGGCACGCCGCCTGCCGCGATCCCGGTAATCGCCAGTTCGGGCGCATAGTCGGCGGCCATCTGTCCGGCCCAGAGCGTGGCAAAACCGCCCCCGGAATAGCCCCAAAGCCCGATTGGCGCATCCGGGCGGCCCAACAGCGTCTGTGCCCCGCGTAGACCGTCGAGCACGGCATGGCCGGCCTGGCGCCCTGACAGATAGGCCATGTTCGGCCCTTCGTGGTCGGGCAACACAACCGGCCAGCCGTCGGCGAGTGCGGCCGAAACAAAGTGTTGTTCGATCAGCGTGCCGCGAAGAATTTCCTGTGATGGGTTACAGATCGGGTTGAGCGCGTCATAGGCGACCTGATACGACAGTAGACGCCGGCGGGCCGGCGTCGGAAGGAGCAGGGTCGCCACGTCGGCCACCGGGGCCCCGTGGGTATTCCGGCTGCGATAGACGAATTGCCAGGCCCGGGCGGAAACATGCCCGAAAAGATAAGCACGCGGGCTAACCGGGCGATAACGGACGATCGTGCCGGGCTCCAGCTCGGCCAGGCGAGCCTCGGCTGGCTGGCGATAGAACGGATCGTTGGCTGGCATCTCGATGGTCTTGCCCGGCGACGGCCAGGCTACGGGCGCCCAGCTTGTCTCGTGCGTTTCGGCCTGAGCCAGGCCCGGGGGTGTCGCGACGATGTCACCGGCCCGGCCGAGGGCACAGCCGCTCAGCAGGCTGGCCAGAACCGCGGCGACCCCGCCGATGAACACTAGCCGGCAGAGATCCATCGGTTCCGTCCAGCACCCAGCCCGGCGAGCATCGCGGCCACGCCGATTACTGCGAGCAATACACCACAGGCCGCCCAACTGCCACGCCAGTCGTGGATCACGCCGATGGCCAGTGGGCCCATCGCAGCCATGACATAGCCCGCACCCTGGGCCATACCGGACAATTCGGCCGCCGAGTCGGCGTCGGGCGCGCGCAGGGCAAGCAGCGTCAACGCCATGGAAAAACTGCCGCCCTGGCCGAGGCCCAGCACCACCGCCACCGGCCAGATCCAGCCCAGCGGCGCATACAGACAGCCCGCCAGCCCGGTCAGCGTCACCGCCAGCACGGCCACCAGCACGCCGCGCTGATCGGTCAGTCGCGTGGCGACCCACGGCACCACGAGCGCACTGGCCACCTGCACGAGAATCGAAGTCGATAACACCAGCCCCGCGGCCACCGGTTGCATGCCGCGATCGACCAGAATGGTGGGCAGCCAGCCGAACACGATATAGGCCAGCGACGACTGCAGGCCCATGAATGCCGTGACCTGCCACGCCAGTGGCTCGCACAGCAGTCGTTGGCCCGAGCGCCGTGGACGTGTTTTCTGTGGCCGGGGGGCCAGCTGGGACCACCACAGCCCGCCGGCCACCACCGCCGGCACCAGCCAGAAGGCCAGCGCGGCCTGCCAATCGTGATCGAAGACGAGCCGTAGGGGCTCGGTCGCGCCCGCTGCCAGTGCCGCGCCGAGATTGAGCAACATGGTGTAAAGACCGGTCATCAGACCGATCTGATCGGGGAAATCGCGTTTGACCAGGCCGGGCAGCAGGACGCCCATGATGCCGATCGCCCCGCCGGCGATCGCGGTGCCGATGAACAGTCCGGCCACGCCAATGAACGGCCGCACGGCCAGGGCAGCGCCCAGCACGGCCAGCACGATCAGTACGGCTCGCTCGGCGCCCAGGCGATGCGCCAGGCGCGGGGCCGCCGGTGCCGCCAGTCCCAGGCACAGCACGGGCAGGGTGGTCAGCACGCTCTGACCGATCGAGCCCAGACCCATTGCATCGCCGATGGCCCCGAGCACCGGCGCCACGCTGGTCAGCGCCGGTCGCAGATTGAGTGCGACCAGCAGCAACCCGGCTAGTGTCAGCCAGGGGGCTGTTTTATGAGCAGGTGCAACAGACGAGCTGGACATGGCCGATGATCCAAAGCAGACCGTCGAGATTCGACGGTCGTTGTATAGCGCCGGTATTCTGCGCACGCGGCCCGGTTTTTACCAGTCGGGTGCCGGGCCTGTGGCCGTTTCTTACGAGTCCGTGCCAAGTGCTGTCTTGAGGCAGGACGAGACGTAACACGCACCACGCCCTCATTCTGCGCTCGTGTGCTGGAACGCTGGATTGCCACGTGTTGTCGATTACAGGGCGCTTGTCCGAAGGGCTGGGCCCACAGTTTGGGCCTGCGGCGTTCGCATCTTGATCGTGGCACATCAAGACCGGTGGCTCGCGCCTTGCCCGGCCACGTCTGGGGCACCGACGCGGCGCTCGTACCGAACGGCAACAGCCCGCGCCACGTTATATTGGCGCCATGAATATCCGGGATGTCGATCTGAATCTGCTGGTCATGCTCGATGCCCTGCTGCGCGAGCAGAGCGTGACCCGTGCCGCACGCGCGATGGATATCACCCAGCCGGCCATGAGCAATGCGCTCAAGCGGCTGCGCAAACTGCTGGGGGATCCGGTGCTCGTACGCACGGCCAGCGGCATGCAGCCCACGGCCCGAGCAGCCCAGCTGCATCGGCCCGTGCGCAACGTGCTGGCCGAGATGGAAGCCCTGATCGCGCCCAATCGTGCCTTCGAGCCGGAGACGGCCGAGCGTTTGTTCACGATTTTGATCACCGATTACGCCGCCTCGATTCTGATGCCGCACATCGTGGATGTGCTCGAGGACGAGGCGCCCAATATCGCGCTCAACATCCTGTCGGCCGGATCGGACGCCATCGACCAGATCGAGCGCGGCGAAGCGGATTTTCTGGTCAACGAATTCGGGCGGCTGCCGGCCAATTTCCACCAGCAGCGGTTATGGACCGATCGTCTGGCCTGCCTGATCCGTGCCGATCATCCGGTACTGGCCGCGGCCGGCGGCACGCTCACGCTGGACGCGTTTCTATCGCAGCGCCATGTGCTGATCACCCAGACCGGCGTGGGCCTGTCACGCATCGACGAAGCCCTGGCCGACCGCGGCCTGTCGCGGACCATCAGTGTGCTTACGCGTCACTATCAGTTGCCACGCGAACTGATTGCCCATTCCGACATGATCGTGGCCCTGCCGGCACGTATTGCCCGTTATCAGGCCCGTCATCTGGGCCTGGTCGTCCAGCCGCCGCCGATCGATCTGCCTGGCTTCGAGATCGGCATGGCCTGGGGCGCGCTCGATCATCACGACATGGCTCATCGCTGGCTGCGCGAGCGCATCATCGCCATCGCGCGCGAGCGGATCGTCTGATCGTGTGGGCTCACGGCCACCGGCGTGGCCGCAGCCGGGCAGCGAGCCCGAAGCCGTCGGCCGCGAATGAACGCCAACGAGCGCGAATCAGGTAAAGACAATCCGCCGATGCACGTCGATGCCGGAGCGAATGATCCAACAAGGGGGGCGGCCTCGATGCGATGCCCGGTCTCGAGCCCTGCTTCGTATCCGCCCATTCCTGTCGTCATCCGTGCCGATCGGCGTTCGTGCACGGATAACCGCCGGGTCTTCGTGCGCATGCCGTGTCGGCTCGACACCACAAAAAAGCCCCCATCACCAGGGCGATGGGGGCCTGGGCCTCAGGCCCGGCGATCAGCTCTTGTCAGTTGACGACTCGTCGTCCTTGATGTGATAGCCGGACTGCATGTTGGCCGCGTCGGCATCCTCCAGATCGTCTTCTTCCCAGACGTCATTGAGAATATCGCGAGCCTCGAAGGCATCGGCGCCGACGGGCATTTCCTTGTACTGCTCGTGCAGTTCCAGAAGCATGCGGCGTCGGTCGTCGCGCAGTTCCGTGGTCAGCACATAGACCATCAGATAGAGAATGACCATGAACGGCAGCGCGGACAGCAGCGAGCCGGTCTGCAGGCCTTTCAGTCCGCCCGCGGCAATCAGCGTCAGGCAGATGGCGGCCATCAACAGGCCCCAGGTCAAACGCTTGTAAAGCGGCGGGTCGAGCGAGCCGTTGTCGGTCATCTGGGCCACGATATACGAGGCCGAATCGGCCGATGTGACCAGAAAGATGAAGATCAGGCCCATCGCCAGAACCGACAGCACGTTGGTGAACGGCATCATCTCGAAGAACGTGAACAGCGCCTGCGTGATGTTGGTATCCACCGCGCTGGCCAGTTGCCCCGAGGCATCACCGAACAGTTCCATATGCAGGGCCGCGCCGCCGAACACGCCGATGAACAGGCAGGCCAGGATCGAGGGCACGATCAGCACGCCAACAACATATTCACGAATGGTGCGGCCCTTGGAAACACGAGCCACGAACGTGCCCACAAAGGGCGACCAGGCGATCACCCACGCCCAGTAAAAGACCGTCCAGGAGCTGATCCAGTCTTCGCCGGTCTCGCGGAACGGGTTCATCCGCAGACTCATGCCGATGAAGTGCTGTAGATAATCGCCCAGGCCGACCACGATGGTGTTCAGGATGAACATCGTGGGGCCGGTGAACAGCACCCACGCCATCAAGCCCAGGCACAGCGCCATGTTGATGTTGGACAGCCACTGGATGCCCTTGTCCAGCCCGGTATAGCTGGAGATCGTGTAGCAGACACACATGATGGCCAGGATCACGAACTGCCAGAAAAAGCCTTCGCTGACACCGATCAGCTGATGCAGGCCGCCGTTGATCTGCAGCACGCCCAGACCCAGCGATGTCGCCACGCCCATGACTGTGGCCACCACCGCAAAGATGTTGACTGCGTTGTTCACCGGCGCATGGCTTTTCTTGGGCAGCTTGCCGGTCAGTGGGGCCAGAACGGTCGAGACCAGACCTTCCTGCTCCTTCCGGAACTGATAATAAGCCACGATCAGACCCACGATCGCAAAGCCTGCCCACTGGCTCAGCCCCCAGTGAAAATAAGAATACTGGATGGCATAGCGTGCGGCTTCCGGGGTGGAGCCGGGCATGTCGTTGTAGGGCGGATGCACGTAGTGAAGAATCGGCTCGGCCAGACCGTAGAACACCAGGCCCACGCCAAAGCCCGCAGCCAGGAGCATGCTCACCCACGAGAAGAAGCTGTACTCCGGCTCGCTATAGGGTGAGCCCAGGCGGATCTTGCCGTATTTGCTGGCCGCCAGGCAGATGAGAAAAACAACGAAGCCGAAGACCGATATCAGATACAGCCAGCCAACGTAGTGCGACACGGTATCCAGCGCCGCACCGGCGATATTGCCGAACGCCTCGGGAAAGGCGGCACCGAGTGCCACGAGCACGGCAATGATCGACGCTGCCCCGAAGAATACAATCTGCTTACTGCCACGTGGTTCGTTCACTAAAAGCCCTCGTTTAGAGACATGAGCATCGCCGCGACAATGCGCCGGACGCTGTTATTAGAGGAACACGTCTAATTTTGCTTTGCAAAACCGCGGTTTGGCTGGCCTATACAGCGACCGGATGTAAAGACGGTGCCTGTCTCTGGCGCGCGAGTCGCTCGTCCGTGTGAGTACGGATACCCGAACCGAGGTCAGAATGTTGTAGTCAACCGAATATCGAACATCCGGCTGTGACCAAGCCAAGAGCCGTATGGCAGAACGTTGCTATGGGTATCGCCTGCAGACCGTGGTTCATGCCGATCTCGACTCAGGCATCCATGTCGTCACGACAATGTTCGGGACGCGTAGCGATGAACACGCCGACCGTGACCAGAATGGCCCCGACCAGGCCGATGAGCCAGAGTTGGTCGACCGTCAACCAGACGAGCCCCCAGCTTGCGAGCATCAGCGACAGCGCCAGAATCTTGGCGCGCCGATGGATCGCGCCGTGATCCTGCCAGCGTCGAAGGGGCGGGCCGTAGGTCGGATGACGGCGCAGTCTGGCACGCAGTGCCGGCGAGGCCTTGCCGGCGGCCCAGGCAGCGACGATCAGAAACGGTGTCGTGGGCAAGACCGGCAGCACGACACCTATGGCGGCCAGGGCGATGAAAAATCCGGCCACAGCACGATAAAACCAGCGCAGCCCGCGGTTGTTGACAGCCTGTGACCTGTGTTTAGTTGACGGCGACGACATATCGATATGTTGGCAGATTCGTCTGTGGTCCACACCACACACCCGCCGATCTCGGTGCCGCGATAGCGACACGTGTTCAACACCCAGCCCAAGTTTCAATCAGAAGGAAACCTCATGACGATTCGCTCTTCTTTTTCTACCGGTGCAACGCTGGCCACCACGCTGGCCGTGCTGGCCCTGGCCGGCTGTGGCGGCGGCGTGAACCTCAAACCGGCTTCATCCGTCGGGCCTAACAGCGACGGCGATCGCAGCGTGGTGAATGCTGTGGACGGTGTCCAGATGCGGGTCAAGACCGGCCAGTGGGACGGCGATGCCAGCGTGCTGCGCGACGTAACCCCGATACACGTGCGTATCGAGAACGAAAGCGACCAGCCGATACGCCTGAGCTATGAAAACTTCGCGCTCGTAGCAGAAGCCACCGGCCAGCGGTTTGCTGCCCTGCCACCGATCGCCATCAACGGCTCGGTCGAACGCAGTGCCAACGTCGTGGGCAGCCCGGGCTTCACGTCTTCCGGATTTGCCGTGGCGCCGTATTATGCCTCCAGCTATCCCACCATGAACGCCTACGGCACGGCCTATGGCTATGACACGGGCTACTACAACAACTACATCAGTCGCTGGGCCGATTACAGCGTCGAGCTGCCCACGCCCTATATGCGCCAAGTGGCCATTCCGGATGGCGTGGTCGAGCCGGGCGGCATGATCGAAGGCTTTCTGTACTTCGAAGAAGTGCCCACCGACAAAGTCGCCGGCGTGGATTTTCGCTCGACCCTGGTCAATGCCGAAACCGGCAACCGTTTTGGCCAGATCAGCGTACCGTTCATCGCGACCCAGTAATCGGGCTCGGATGATCCAGCGGATTGACGGGCCTGCGGGCCCGTTTTTTTTGCGATTGCGGGGCATTACGGCACGAATCGGCGGGTTTGCCGGTTGGCGTCTGTCAGTTAATTCGGCTTAAATACGGGGCCTTCGAATAATCGTTCGCGCTCGAGGGCATCGTGCTGGCGACATATCGCGCGAACCGACCAAGGAAAATTCATGGCCAAGCCGATCGAAACCCGGTACTGCGAGAACTGCAACAAGCCCGTCAGTCGCGAGCGCCAGACCTGCCAGAATTGTGGCACCAAGCTCAGCCGCAACATGGGCAAGACCGGCTGTGTCCTGATCGCGCTTGTGGTGGGAATCGGGGTGATCGCCGCAATCTCGATCTTCAAATACATCTCGCAGAGCGATTTCGACCCGCAAGACCCGAGTGCCGGTGAAGGCCAGTCGCAGTCACGCATCACCCAGGTGCATACCGCCAAGCGCGTATAGCACTGTCGCAACGAGCGTCAGGCCGGCCATCATGATGCGATGAGTGATCGCGCACGCCGCGACAGGCCGCTGGGCATAGCCCATGCGCATGTCACCCACGACGATGCGGGCAGCCGCGCGCCCGATTACGACGACATCTATTGCGCCCGGGCCGATAGCCTGGATGAATCACGCCATGTCTTCATTGACGGCAATGCGCTGATTGCGCGTTTCACCGAGCTGGCGCCCGGCGAGCTGTTCGTCATCGGTGAGACCGGCTTCGGCGCGGGGCGTAACGTCATGCTTGCCTGGCAACTGTTCGCGGCGCATGCCCCGGCCGGCGCCCGGCTGCATTTCGTATCGATCGAAGCCCATCCCCTGGCCGCTGCCGATCTGGCATGCATGACCGCCCGCTGGCCCGCGCTGTCGCGCCAGGCCGCGCGGATTGCGGCCCGCTGGCCGGCGCCTGTGGCCGGCACGCATCGTGTGCATCTGGATGATCGCACCACACTCGATTTGTATTTCGGCGATATCGAGGCCGGCCTGACGGATTTCACCGGCAAGGTGAATGCCTGGTTTCTGGATGGCTTCGCGCCGGCGAAGAATCCGGTCATGTGGTCCCCTGTTGTATGCCGGGCCATCGCCGGCCACAGCGCCAAGGACGCCACCCTGGCCACGTACAGCGCAGCGGGTGCCGTGCGCCAGCGCTTGGCGGATGCAGGATTTGCCTGGCAACGACGTCCGGGCCACGGTGCCAAGAAGCATTGCCTGACCGCGCGCTATACCGGGGTGCCCGCGCCCCCGGAGATATATCCGTTGCCCTGGTACAGCCGCGTGCCGGCCGCGCCGAACACACAGCGTATCGCGATCATCGGTGCCGGCATTGCCGGAGCCACGGTGGCCGATGCGCTGGCCCGGCGCGGTTTCGAGGTCACGGTCTATGACGGCCAGGGCATCGCCTGTGGCGCCTCGGGCAATCGCGACGGCGTACTCAACCCGCGCCTGGCGGCCGAGGCCAGTCCGCGTACCCGCTTTGACCTGGCGGCATTGGGGTATGCAGGGCGATGGCTGGCCGATCTCGACGATACGGGTACGCTCTGGCAGCGCCACGGGGTGTTGCAGCTGGCCCGGGACGAAGCCGAGCATCGACGCCAACAACGCCTGGTTGCCCGGCTGTCGCTACCGGCCACGGTGGTGCAGGCCTGTGATCGGGCCGAGGCCGCGGCCCACGCTGGCCAGCCCTTGCCCGGCGACGTGCAGGGCGCGCTCTTTTTCCCCGGTGCCGGGACCGTCGCTCCGTCGGAGCTGTGTCGTGCGCTGCTTGCCCGGCACATGATTGGCCCGGTCACCGACGACATCGTGGCACTGACGCGCGGCAACGGCTCATCGGCGACGGGCTGGCAGCTTCAGGGCCAGAGCGGGGCGATCTATCATGCCGATCACGTCGTGCTGGCCGCCGCCGGCGCGGCGAATCAGCTGTGTGGCGATATCGCCCCGCAACAGGCCGTGGCCGGGCAGGCCAGTGTATTCACGCTGGCTGATACAACCAGTGCACCGGCCTGCGTGGTCTGTGATACCGGTTATATCACGCCGGCCCGAGACGCTCGGATCAGTGTCGGGGCGAGCTATGACCCGCATGCCACGGCACTGGCTGTCACCGAGGCCGGCCATGCCGCCAACCGAGCCCGCCTGTCCGATGTCCTGGCCGAAACGGCTATGCAGGTCGTCGATGCCGTGACCGTGGGCCGGACACGATTCAGAAGTGTCTCGCATGACCGGATGCCGCTTGTCGGCGGGGTGCCCGATATCGCCGCCTGGCGTGCCGATTATCAGGACCTGGCCCGCGATGCCCGCCAGACGATCGCCCGCCCGGGCACGCTCTGGCCCGGGCTGTCGATGAGCCTGGCGCACGGCTCGAACGGCCTGCTGCGCGCGCCCCTGGCTGCAGAAATCCTGGCCAGCCAGCTGGCCGGCGAACCCCTGCCGATCGCGGCCGATCTGGTGGCGGCCATCCATCCGGGGCGCTGGTGGATCCGCCAGATCGTCAAGGGGCGGCTTGCGCCAGAGCGCGGCTCGGCGTAGCGTCTGTGCCATGACGATGCACGCCGCAGATCACATGACGTCGCGCCAGGGGCTTTTCGCCGCTGACGCGAGTGCGTGCGCGTCGGTTTTTTCGGGTTATTGGTTTATTCGTTACGGGTTCATGAACCCGGGCGCCTGAACCGATAACCGGCAGGCGCCTCCCGTACGGAGAGCCTGTCTGGTGTGATTGCACACGAAACCTCGACCGGCTCCCGGTCGGGGGTTTTTTCGTTGCAGGAGAACACACCATGATTGTCGCTGATTTCTACCCGCCCCGGCAGGCTTGGCTCACCCCACGGATCGACCGGCTCACGGAGGTGCGTCATGGCGCGATCTGCCATCGCCCCGGCTGAAGCCATGCCGGAACAGCCCGTGCGAGCCACGCCCCTGCCCACGCCGGCTGTTCTGCGAGACGAAGTGCCGGTCTCGCCGCTCACGGCCCAGCGCATTGCGGCCCAGCGGGAAACCATCCGCGAGATACTCGCCGGCCGCGATGACCGGCTGTTGGTCATCTGTGGCCCGTGCTCGATCCATGACCCCGAGGCCGCCCGCGATTATGCCGCGCGCCTGGCGGCACTGGCTGGCGAGGTCGGCGATCAGCTGTATCTCGTCATGCGGGTGTATGTCGAAAAGCCGCGCACGACCGTCGGCTGGAAAGGGCTGCTGCACGATCCCGATATGGACACGAGCGGTGATCTGGCCAAGGGGCTGTCACTCTCGCGCGAGCTGATGCGCGACATCGCGGATATGGGCCTGCCCGTGGCCACCGAACTATTGAGCCCCGCGGCCACGTCATACCTGGCCGATACGCTGGCCTGGGCGGCCATCGGCGCACGGACCACGGAATCGCAGACTCATCGTGAGCGCATGTCGGATCTGGCGCTGCCGGTGGGCTTCAAGAACGCCACCAGTGGCGATATCCAGCCGGCCTGTGATGCCATGGCAGCGGCCAGCGCGCCGCAGTGTTATCTGGGCCAGGACAGCGCCGGAGCGCCGGCGATGATCCGTAGCATGGGCAACCCGGATACGCATCTGATCCTGCGTGGCGGCACCCACGGGCCCAATTGCGGTCGTGAGCACGTCGCCGATGCCCTGGCCCGGCTGGCCGCGGCCGGGCACACAGAGCGCCTGATTGTGGATTGCAGCCATGCCAACAGCGCCAAGATCGCGGCTCGACAGCCGGCCGTGCTGGCCGATCTGGTGGCACGCCGCTGTGCTGGCGAGGCAGGCATTGCCGGCGTGATGCTCGAGTCGCATCTGGTTCACGGCAAGCAATCGATCGGCGGGGCGATGACCTATGGCCAGTCCGTGACCGATGACTGCCTCGGGTTTGCCGCGACCGCCGATGCGCTGCGCGAAGCCGCTGCCGGCCTGCGGGCTCAGCCGGCCGGCGTGTCGTCGATGTCCTCGCCGGCATCGGCCAGCAGGCCCCGTGCCTCGTCGTAGGACAGCCCGCTGATGCCTGCTGCACTCATCGAACGCGAGAGTGAGTGGGCCACGCCGAAGGCCGAGGCGCGTCGATAGAAGGACAGCCGGGATTCATAGACCGGCAGCACCTCGTCGACCGTCTCGGCTGCGCCCAGGCGCTGCTCGAAGGCTGCACGTTTATCGGCCAGCCAGTCGGTGAAGGCGCTGTCGGCCGCCACGGCTTCGGCCAGTGTCAGTGTCCAGGTCAGATCCGGCTGTAGCGTGGCGGTGCCGATGAAACGCCCGGCCACACGTTCGGCCAGCATGTCCGGGGCGGTCAGGCCCAGCCAGAAGCGCGTGTCCTGCTGGTAAAGATAATACGGCTTGCCCGGCACCGGCTTGAAAGCGAACTCGGATTCCAGCACGAACAATGACGTGAACAGCTCCGTGGTGACCTGATCGATGCGCTTGGCAGGCACGGCCACGGCAGCCCGCGTGGATTCGTTGAGGATCGCCAGCACCGGCGTCTGGCCCTTGCCGTCGGTGTTTACGGGTTTGTTCATGGCGGCTCGTGGGTGGAGACGACAAACGGAATACGCCCGCGTTGCAGTGCGCGTTGCACAGTCTGCAGACGTGCGACAATCAGCATAACGATTTATCGCGCGATCATACGAGTATGGCCGACAAGCAATACGATCTCGTCGTCATCGGTACCGGGCCCTCGGGCGAGAGTGCCGCGGTCAATGCAGCCAAGCACGGCCAGGCCGTGGCCGTGGTCGAACGCTTGGATCAGGTGGGAGGCAACTGTACCCATCGCGGCACCATCCCCTCGAAAGCACTGCGCCAGGCGGTCAAGCAGATGCTGGCGGTCCAGTCCTCGCGCGTGCTGCATGATCTGGGCACGCCGGATGCCCCGTTGAGCTGGCTGCTCGAGCGTCTGCATCGCGTGGTGGGCCAGCAGATCGATATGCGGGCCAGCTTCTATGCCCGCAACGGCATCGATGTGCTCAACGGCCATGCTGCCTTCGAGGATGCCAACACCTTGAGCGTGACCAACGCTCAAGGTGCGCGCCAGACCGTGGCCTTCAAGCAGGCCGTGATCGCCACCGGCTCACGCCCCTATGAGCCGCCGGACGTGGATTTCTCGCATCCCCGGGTATTCAACTCGGACACGATTCTCGAGCCGGGGTTCACGCCAAGATCGATGATCATCTACGGCGCCGGCGTGATCGGCAGCGAATATGCCTCGATCTTCTCCGGCATCGGCGTGCGTGTGCAACTGATCAACAGCCGTGAGCGCCTGCTCGAATTCCTGGACGACGAGATCAGCGATGCGTTGTCGTATCACCTGCGCCTGACCTACGGCGTGCTGATCCGTCACAACGAGGAATACGAGCGGATCGCCGCCGATGACGACGGCGTCACGCTGTATCTGAAATCCGGCAAGAAACTGCGTGCCGATGCGCTGCTCTGGGCCAACGGACGCACGGGCAACACCGATCGCATGGGCCTGGAGGCCCTGGGCCTGGAACCCAACGGCCGTGGCCAGCTGGCGGTCGACGATCGCTATCGCACGAAGATCGAGCATATCCATGCCGTGGGCGATGCCATCGGTATTCCCAGCCTGGCCAGTGCCGCCTATGGTCAGGGCCGCTCGGCCAGCGCCGATGCCATTCGCGTCAACGGGTTTCGCTGGGTCGATGACGTGCCGACCGGCATCTACACCATCCCCGAGATCAGCTCGCTGGGCCCGACCGAACGCGAGTTGACCGAGGCCAGGCGTCCCTACGAGGTCGGCCAGGCCCTGTTCAAGGAAACCGCGCGCGCCCAGATTACCGGCGATACCGTGGGCATGCTCAAGATCCTGTTCGATCCGATCAGCCATGAGCTTCTGGGGATTCACTGCTTCGGCGACCAGGCCTCGGAGATCGTGCATATCGGCCAGGCCATCATGAGCCAGCAGGGCGCGGCCAACACCATCGATTATTTCGTGAATACGACGTTCAACTACCCGACGATGGCCGAGGCGTATCGCACGGCCGCGCTCGACGGGCTGAACCGGATCGACGGCGTGTTCGACGTACCGGCCGCTTCCGCGGCCCCCGTGGCGGGCATCGAGCAGATGGCTCCCGATGGCGCGACGCCTCACGCCGATCCCGGGGATCCTGAAGGCCCACCGGACGGACACAGCCTGCCCACGGGAACAAGCGGATGAATCGTCATATCTTGATCGGCCTTCTGGCTACGCTCGTCGTGCTTGCCGGTTGCGCCACGACCGGCAGCGATAGCCCGTCGCTGCGTGATGAAATCGCGGCCGACAAGGCCGCCTTCAAGGCCTGTGCCGCTCGCGAAGCCAAACAGATGATCGAAACCACCGATTTCGAGCCCCAGACCGTGGCCACCACGGCGCTCGCGCGCTGTGACAACCACTGGCAGGACTATACCGCCGGCCTGCAGCGGCTCTATACCCGTCACACGCGCAATATCACCTACGGGCATCTGCAAGCGCGCAGCGATGGCTTCGATCTGAACCACAGCGTGCATCGCGAGATCAAAAAGCGGGCAGAAAAAGCCCGATCAGGGAGCGCCGGGCCGGGCGATTGAGCCGAGGGTCATAGGCCAGCGGCGGCACGGCGCGTAGGCTGGGGGCACAGCCTATATCGAGACGTGCCGATGTCGTATCAACCCAGCCCCGGCCTGCATCACGTGACCGCGATCAGCGGGGATCCACAGATCAACTCGCGCTTTTATACGGAAACGCTGGGCCTGCGACGGGTCAAGAAGACCGTCAATTTCGACGATCCGGGCACGTACCATCTCTACTACGGCGATCGGTATGGCCAGCCGGGCACGGCACTCACGTTCTTTGCCCTGGCCAACGTGGCGGCCGGGCGCGCCGGCGTGGGCGAGGCCCGTGAACTGACCTGGCACGTGCCGGCGGGTACGCTGGATGCCTGGGCCGCCCGGCTGGAGGCGCATGGCGTGGCTTATGCTCGGATGCTGCGCTTTGATACGCCGCGCCTGGTGGCTCGCGATCCGCACGGATTTTCGTTCGCCCTGGTCGAAGCCGAGCAGGGCGCGGCCTGCCCGTGGCCGGACAGCCCGGTGCCACAGCCCGAGCAGATCGGCGGGTTTGCCGGTATCGATATCGCAAGCCAGGCGCCGGCGGCTACCCGCGAGGTTCTGGAAGCGGTTCTCGGCTATCGCAGCGAGCGTGAAGACAGCGATTGGCAGCGCTATGTCGCGACCGGCCCAACGGCCACAGCCTCTTATATCGATCTGGCGTTGCAGGCCACGGCTCAGCCGGCCGGCACGGGCCATGGCTCGGTGCATCATGTCGCCTTTCGTGCCCACGATCGCGATCATCAGGCCGAGCTGGCGGCCGCGGCACGTCGCCTGGGGCTGCATCCCACCCCGGTCATCGATCGCCAGTATTTCGAATCGGTCTATTTTACCGAGCCCGGCGGCGTGCTGTTCGAGATCGCCACCGACGGGCCGGGATTCGGCGTCGATGAAGACGAGACCGAGCTCGGCCGGGCGCTACGTCTGCCGCCGCAGTACGAGCCCCGACGCGCCGCGATCGAGGCCGAACTACCGGCGCTCGACTGAGCGCGGCGGGTGCGGGGCCGACATGTCGGCCTGCAGCGGCCCGGGCAGGCTGCGGGTCGCGCAATAGCGATAGAGCCGGGTTTCCCGGCCGCGGGCGGTCAGCGCCAGATGATGCGTATCCGGCGTGGTGACCACGACATTGGCCGTGGCCGGACCGCTTGCCGAGGGGCCGATACAGCCGGCCTGTAAAGAATAGATCATGCCTTGCTGGCTGAGGGTGCGGGTCGTGCACCGGGCCTGCCCCGGGTGACGAAGACTCTGGCCGTCGAAGACGATCGTCTCGGCCGGGCCGGCCTGCTCGCATGCCCGGCGCACGGCCACGAATGCGCCGTGCGCCAGGGCCAGCGCATCGGCGCTATCGCGCCGTCGGCAATAGGTGGTGTTGCCGGGCCGGGTCGTCAGGCAATAGGTCAGCGCGCGCTGGTCGATATCCGGGCTGGTGGCGCCGGTGCCGGGGTGCAGCGCGGTCTGAACGGGGCCGGCCCGGTAGAACAGCTGGCCGGCCGTGGCCTGAGCCTGGTGGGGCACATCCACCCCGCTGGGCCGGTGAAAGATCAGCGCATAGCCGTTCTCGCTCGGCTGCGAGCGAATATCCAGACTGGCGCCGTGCGCACCGTGCCAGCGCCCGACCCAGGCCGACGGATTGGCCGGGGTGCTGCTGGTCTTCGCGACCGGCGCCGGCTGCGGCGCCGGTGCGCGCGTGTTCGGCGTGGTGCAGCCGGCCATGCCTGTCATCAGGCCGGCCAACAGGCTGGGCAGCAGAACACGACACATAAAAGACATCACAGACGATTCCGCAGAATGAAGCCGACAATCTAACAAGGTTTCAGATCGAAGCGCCCGCCCGGGGACGTGTAATGACCACCAGCCGCGCAGTCAGCAGCAATGCGGCTGCCGATAGTCCCGCAATCAGCCCGATCCAGTAGCCGTATACGCCCAGCCCGTCGAACACGCCGTCGATGCCGCGTGCCAGGACATGCCCGCTGCCCAGGCCCACCGGCCAGTAGGCAAAGAGCGTGACCCACATCAGAACCCGTGTGTCCTTGTAGCCCCGAAGCGCGCCTGCAAGTGCCACCTGTGCAGCATCGGAGAACTGATAGATCGTGGCGATCAACAACAGCTGCACGGCCAGATGCGCGACGGCCCGGTTCTCGGTATACAGGGCCACGCCGTAGGGCCCGCCGAAGATCAGGATCAGATCGAGCAGCACGGCGACGAGCATGGCCAGGCCCAGGGCGTTGAAGGCCACGAAGCGCGCATGGCGATACTTGGCCCGCCCACGCGCCTGGCCGACGCGAACCGTGAGCGCCATGCCCAGCGACAACGGCAGCATGAACAACAGCGCCGAGAAATTCAGCGCCACCGTATGCGCCGAGACCACGATCTCGCCGTAGCCGGCCAACAGCAGGGTGATGGCCGTGAACAACGAGATCTCGGAAAACAACGACACGCCGATCGGCGCGCCGATTCGCAGCTGCTCGGCGATCAGCCCGATGCGCGGGCCGCTGAAGGCGGCACCGACCCGTGCCCGAACATAGGCCGGATGAACACGGCTGTAGACGAACAGCCCGACCAGCATCGTCCACATGCTGATCGTCGTGGCGATGCCACAGCCGACCGCGCCCCGTGCCGGGAGATCCGCCAGCCCCAGGGGTAACTCGGTGCCGAATACCGAAACCAGCCCCGGCCCGCCGAAGATCAAGACCGCATTGGCGATCGCGTTGACGATCAGCCCCGCCAGCGCGAATAACAACGAGGCCCGGGTATGGCCGAGCGCATCGGAATAGAACCGCAGCGTTTCATAGGCTGCGATCGCCGGCAGCCCGAAAGCCACGGCCCGCAGATAGGCCCCGGCCAGGCGTGCGACATCCGCCGGAATGGCAAACAGCGCCAGCAACGCATCACCATAGACATAGAGTGCGAAACCGCTGGCCATACCGAGCACCACGGCGACCCAGAGCGCCTGGTGCAGGGCCGGGCGCACCGCGGCCCAGTCGCGTGCGCCCACGTGATGGGCCACGATCGGGGTCAAGCCCATCAGGATGCCGATAAAGGCCACCATGATCGGCAGCCAAACGCTCGAGCCGATCGATACCGCGGCCAGGGCGGTGGCATCCACGTGCCCGGACATGGCCACATCCAGAGTGCCCATGCCCATCTGGGCCAGCTGGGCTCCCAGAATCGGCCATGCCAGGTGGAGCAGGCGCTGGGCCTCGATACGAGACAGCCGGAAATGACGAATCGGCGACATGACTCAAGCGCGGGGGCGCAAACTCCTGGCAGCGATGCCCTGGTGACGATTCCGGGGCGGGCGCCGTAGTCTGTCCGAGTGGGGCGGCCGAGTCGATCGGTACACGCCGCGCCTGCGATCCGGTATGTTGATTTCGTTGCGGGGCGACCGATCGCCCGGCGTAGCAGGATCGCTTGTATGGCGTATCGGCCCACGACACGATGGTTTTGGATGCTCGGGCTGTGTCTGGGCATGGTCATGCCCGTGGCCGCGGCCGACAACGCCTGCCACGATGCGCTTGTGGTCGATCAGTGGGCGCCGTTCGTGGCCCTGACCGGCCACGGCGATGCCAGCCACGCGCTGGCCGATCTGGGCCGCGTGGTCGCCATGCAGCGCCTGATCGTGGGCCATGCCAGGCCCGATGCTGCGGCCAGAGCGCTGCGCGGCGAGCTCTGGAAGGGCGTGCGCGATTATGATCTGGATGCGCTCTACGAAGCCCTGCCGGTGGTTGACCCGCCGTGGCGCGCGGCGTATTTCATCTCGCGCCCGGCCGGCGATATCTATCGCCTGTCGGTGGCCGACGGGCCGGATGCGCCGGTCGATGTCCTGGGCGCGATACGCACCACGCTGGCTGCTAAACCCGATGAAAAAGCCGATCGCGGCGATGCCTTTACCCTGCGCGGCGAACTGGCGGCCCATATCGGTCCGATCGGTTGGCAGGGGGCATACGAGGCTGCGGGTCTCGGGATACTGCATAGCGCACAGCCGGCCGCTATCAGCGCGCCGGGCGCCGCCCAGCAGGCCGCTCATACCGCCTTCGGCGAGCTGGCCAGGCCCGACCGCCCCCTCATGGCCCAGCTCTGGTACGGCCTGTCCGCGACCTGGGCCTGGTATGCCCGTATCGGCCGAGTCGAGCAGCTGCGCGGCGTGCCGGCCACGGCCGGCGCGACGCATCATCTGCACTATCAGGCCGCGCTCGACGCCAACGAGCTGGCCGATGTGTATCCGGCGGTTGATGACTATATGGCACAGCTGGCCGATCTGGTCGAGGCCCGGATCCGGGTGACAAGCGCTGCCGGGCAGTGGCTGGTCTTTACCGTGGATTCCGGGGCCCGCCGGATTTCGATCGATGCCTGGGTCGATGATGAAGGCCATCTCGTGCCCAGCGCTGGCGGTGAGCCCCGACCCGATCGCGCGCTTGGCGATACGCCGGCCCGGGGCGATTTTTCCACGGCCATCGATGCCACGATGCGTGCCTATGGCCTGGTCATCGCCTTCGAGGACCTCACCACCGATTGGCACTTCACCGGCGACGCCGACAGCGCCCGCCTCGTGGGCCGTCTCGACGAAGTGCCGGTCACCCGGATCAGCGGGCGGGCGTTCGGTATCGTGCCGACCGGCCTGCTGGATGCTCTCGTGCCCCGGGATATGGCAAGCTTGGCCGAACAGTTCATGCAGCGTCTGGCCGATAGCGATGAGGGCCTGGGGGCGCGCCTGGCACTGGATTTGACCGGTCGCAGCACCGACAACCGTCTGCTCTTCGAGGGCGAGGGCGATCTGTTGGACAATTTCTTCGTGCGGTTCGGCGTCAAGCTCATGAACGGGCGTGTCCTGCCCGACAAAGACCAGTTGGCCGGCCTGCGCCGGCTGCTCGACGACGGCCTTGGCGCTTTCGAGGCCGACCGGCTGCGCCGGGCGAAGATCGGTCGCGTTGATACGGGCTGTCATCTGCGATGACCGTACGCGCGTAGATTCTGTCATTCAGGCCGGCCACCGCCGTGCCATCGCATCGGTTTCCTATGGCAATACAACAGACCGATCTTCTGATCGTCGGCAGCGGTGCGGCCGGCCTGTACGGCGCCTGGTGCGCCGCCCGTGTCGGGCTGACGGTCACGGTGGTCACACGCGGTGTGCTGCGCTCGGGCTCGAGCTACTGGGCCCAGGGCGGGATCGCTGCCGTCACCGCGCCCGAGGATCGCCTGGCTGACCATGTCGCCGACACAGTGGCCGCTGGCCGCGGGCTGTGTGACACCGAGCGCGTACAGATCCTCGTCGAAGAAGGCGCTACCCACGTGGCCGGTCTGATTGCAGCCGGCATGGCTTTCGATCGCGATGCCGGTGGCGCCTTGCAGCGCGGGCTGGAAGGCGGACACGGCACGCATCGGGTACTGCATGCCAAGGGGGCCGAAACCGGTCGGGTGCTGACCGAGTTCCTCGAAGCCCGGCTGGCCGGATGTGACAACGTCACGATCATCGAACGCGCCGATGTACTGGCTCTGCTGCAAAGCGAACACGGCGCCGTGGTCGGGGCCGAGCTGTTGTGTGGGCCCGAGCACGCACCGCGGCGTCTCCATGCCGGGGCGACGCTACTGGCCACGGGCGGTTATGCCGGGCTGTTCGCTCGCAGCACCAACCCGCCGGGGGCCAACGGCACCGGGCTGATGCTGGCCGCCGAGGCCGGAGCCCGGCTTGCCGATCTGGAGTTCGTGCAGTTCCACCCCACCGCGTTCTATGATCCCGGCGGCCAGACCTTTCTGCTGACCGAGGCCCTACGCGGGGCCGGGGCCACGCTGGTCGATGCGCGCGGCCAGCGCTTTCTCGCCGATACGCCGGGCGCTGAACTGGCCCCGCGGGACGTCGTGGCCGCGGCCATCCACGCCCAGTGCGCGGCCCAGGATGTGCCCTGCATGGGCCTGGATCTGCGCCACTTGAACCACCGAGCGTTGAGCGCCGAATTCGACAGCTTGCTGGCCCGCGTGGCCGGGGCCGGGATCGATATCACGACCACGCCGATCCCGGTCGCTCCGGCCGCGCATTACTGTATCGGCGGTGTAGCGACCGATGCCATGGCACACAGCGGTATCGACGGGCTGTACGTGGCCGGCGAAACGGCGGCTACCGGGGTGCACGGCGCCAACCGCCTGGCCAGCAATTCGTTGCTCGAATGCCTGGTCTTCGCGGCCCGCGCCGTTCGTGATCTCGCCGGGCGCGCGCCCGCTGGCGCTGGGCAAGCCATGCCCCGGCCCCGTGCGTATCGGGACGCGGCCCGAGCTGATTGTCAGGCACGGCGCAGTGCCGTGCGCGCCGATATCCTGATGGCCGATGTCGGCCTGCTGCGCGACGCGCCGGGCCTGGCCCGTGCCGAGGCCGCGCTGGCCAAAACACCGACCGGCTGGCCGCCGGGCCGTGCACGAGAGTATTACGACTGGCTGGACCGCGGTACGGCCGATCTGTCGCAGCGCATCGCCGGGGCCGCCGCTGCGCGTAGTCAGAGTCTCGGGGTGCATCGGCGCCGCGACCATGCGCTGGTCGATGACTGAGCGGGCGGGCATAGTAGCTCGGCCCGTAGCCTAATCGACGAGAGGGTCGGTGATGCAGCAAGAACTGGACACGACGCTGGACAGCGTTCGAATCGATCAATGGCTGGCCGAGGATCTGGGGCCGGGGGATGTCACCACCCGGGCCACAGTCGGCGCCGATCGTGCAGTGCGGGCCCGCTGGATCGCCAAGGCCGACGGCATCGTCGCCGGCCTGGCCGAGGCCCTGGCCGTATTCCGGCACCTGGATCCGGCCCTGATCTGGCAGGCCGAGGTCAGCGAGGGCACACGTGTGCGCGCCGGCCAGACGATCGCCACACTGTCGGGCACGGCCCACAGTGTGCTTTCCGGCGAGCGTCTGGCTCTGAACATCGCCCAGCGCATGTCCGGTATTGCCACCGAAACCCGGCGCTATGTCGATGCCGTGGCCGGCTACGCCGCACAGATACTCGATACCCGCAAGACCGTGCCCGGCCTGCGTGACCTGGACAAGAAAGCCGTCGCCGCGGGCGGCGGCACGAATCATCGCTTCGGGCTGTATGACCTGGCCATGATCAAGGACAATCATATCGCTGCGGCCGGCGGTATTGCGCCAGCGGTGGCCGCGGTCCGCGGTGATGCGCCCGATATCGCCATCGAGGTCGAAACGACGAGCCTGGCCGAGGTCGATGAAGCCCTGGCCGCGGAGGTGCCCATGATCATGCTCGACAACATGGCGCCGGCGATGATGCGCGAGGCTGTGGCCCGGGTTGCCGGGCGCGCCCGCCTGGAGGCCTCGGGCAACGTGACACAGGCCAGCATCGCCGCGATCGCAGCCACGGGCGTGGATTTCATATCGATCGGCGCGCTCACGCATTCGGTCACCGCCTTCGATATCAGCCAGCGTATCGCGCCCATCGACTGACGCGGCCCGGCCGCGGATACAGACTATAAATCGAACGCCGGCGTCGGCCGGCACGCAAGGGGAGAACGACGTCATGCCATCACAAGCCGAGCTGATCACCGAGATCGAGCGCCTCAAGGCCGCCAAGAACGCCGTTATCCTGGCGCACAACTACGAGCGGCCCGAAATCCAGGATATCGCCGATTACCTGGGGGATTCGCTGGGCCTGTCGCGCCAGGCGGCGGCCACGAAAGCCGATGTGATCGTGTTCTGCGGCGTTCATTTCATGGCCGAGACCGCCTCCATCATCGCCCAGGACAAGACCGTGCTGATCCCGGACGAGAACGCCGGCTGCTCGCTGGCCGAGTCGATCACCTACGACCAGCTCGTGGCCTGGAAGGCCGAGCATCCGGGCGCCACGGTGGTGGCC
>MDTG01096312.1_pt1 | contig 49380 bp, 37 predicted proteins | sample 811421 | NCBI WGS metagenome assembly MDTG01 (sample SAMN05326645, study PRJNA326480) | marine metagenome | isolation source: seawater | place: Pacific Ocean: South East | collected 2011 | reverse complement strand
AGCCGCTCTTCGAGCTCGGCGACGCGTGCTGAGTCGGCTCCCTGGGGCGGGCAGCCGAGCAGCGCCAGCGCCGCCAGCCCTACGCAGACCCGGGTGCCCCAGGCACGCCCGCTCCGCTTCGCGTTGCGCATCGAGTGACTCCTAGACCGCCGCTCCCGGAGGAGCGGGCGGCATCATCAGGCGCTCGCTCGCGAGGAGGCGCTTGAGGTCCGCTGAGAGCTGGAGGGCCGAGGGCCGCTGCGAAGGATCCTGGGCCATGGCGCGGGCGATGAGGTCGTCGAGGGCGTCGGGGGCGTCGGGGCGCAGGCTCTTGAGGCGCGGCGCCGGGCCCAGGGCGATGGCTTGGACCGTCTTCATGTAGCTGTTGAAGGCGAAGGGGTAGCGCCCCGTGAGCCCGCGGAAGATCACCGATCCGAGCGAGTAGACGTCGCTGGCGGGGCCGACCTTGCTCAGCTCGCCGCGGGCCTGCTCGGGCGACATGTAGGCCGGGGTCCCCAGCAGCTTGCCGAAGCCCATTTGGGTCAGCTGGGCGTCGGTGCGCGCGACGTCCTTGGCGAGGCCGAAGTCGGTCAGGCACACCGCGCCGCCCTTGCCGACGAGGATGTTGCTCGGCTTGATGTCGCGGTGGACCACCTGCTTGGCGTGCATGTACAAGCAGGCGTCGGCGACGACCGAGACGACCTCCAGGCACTTCTTGGGGGTCAGGCGACCGGGGCGGATCAGGTCGGCGAGGGACTTGCCCTCGAAGAAGTCCGACACCATGTAGTGAACGTCGGGCTGCTCGTGGCCGTGCGTGCGGACCCGGATCAAGTTGGGGTGCTCGAGGCGAGCGAGGAGCTCGGCCTCCTGCGTGAAGCGCGCCACGACCGCGGCCGAGGACACCGCCTGGGCCGAGAGGACCTTGACGGCGACGCGCTCGCCGCTCCTCCAGGCCTCGTAGAGCAGGCCCATTCCGCCCTTGGCGATCTCGCGCTTCAGCTCGTAGCCGGCGAGGGTCTGGCCGATCTGGACGGGCGAGACGGGGTCGTTGACCGTGAGCTCGCTCCAGGTCTCGCTCCCGATCAGGTTCTGCTGCGGGGTGGCGACGTCCCGGATCTGCTTGAGGATCGCGGCGACGTGGTCGGAGGCCATCAGGCGCTCACGGAGGAGGATCTGAGCCACCCGCACCGGCTTGCCCTGCTGCTCGCTCTGGGCGAGCGACTGCAGGCAGCGGTCTGCCAACGCTTCGTCGAGGAGGCCCTTGGTCTGGGCGTGCCGCAAGAAGCGGACATCGTCTGGGTGCGGCATGCCTCTAAGCTACGTCGCGGGTAGCGAGGTGCAAGGCGATCTCTGGATCCCCGCTGGGGGAGGGGAGGGGCTAGACGAGGGCGGGAGCCTCGTCGAGGTCGGCTTCGACCGAGAGGGGGGGACCCTCGGTGCTCTCGTCGAGGAGCAGCGTCTCGCGCCACTGCCGCTGGGTCCACTGCTCGCGCGAGCCGCAGACCTCGCACGAGACGATCCAGCGGTAGCTCTCGTCGTAGTCAGCGACCCGGAATTGGTCGTGGCCGCAAGCCAACTTCGTCGTCATTTCGACCTTCTTCCCCGAACCGCAGAGTCTACGCCTGGGGGCCCACGTTCTGAAGCCGAATTCTGGGGCCTGCGGGAGGCTGGGCGTCTTAAGTCGCTGTCCGTGAGGCGCTTGCGGCGCCGGAGAAGCTGGGGCATCTGCCGCTATGATCGGCCCCCCAAACCAACGAGGTATTTCCGTGAAGCGAGTCACCCTGCTCCTGGCAGTCGCCCTCTGCGCCTTCAGCGGACTGGCCCAGGCCCAGTCCGAAGAGAAGGTCGCGCACAAGAAGCCCTTCCTGTGGAAGGTCGAGCTCCCCGGCGCCAAGACCCCCAGCTATCTCTTCGGCACGATCCACCTGCCCGACAAGCGCGTGATCACCCTGCCCAAGGTCGTCGACAAGGCGGTCGAGCGCTGCGACGCGCTCTACTGCGAGCTCGCCCTCGAGCCGAGCCTGCAGATGAAGGCCATGCAGCACATGATGCTGCCCAAGGGCACGACCCTGAAGGACGTCGTGGGGGAGAAGAACTTCGCGCGGGCCTCCGCGATGCTCTCCGAGAAGGGCATCCCGATCATGGCGCTCCAGCAGCTCAAGCCCTGGGCCTTCCAGAGCCAGGTGCAGATGCTCGACTACATGCCGCAGCTGCAGGCGGGCGTGAAGCCCCTCGACGCTGGGCTCTACGCGCGCGCCAAGCAGGCGGGCAAGACCGTGGGCGGGCTCGAGCAGATCGAGGACCAGCTCTCGGTCTTCAACAGCATGTCCGAGGCCTACCAGAAGAAGTCCTTCGGCGAGTGGCTCGACGCCCTCGACGAGGCCAAGAAGGAGAAGGTCAGCCCGCTCGAGAAGCTGATCGAGGGCTACCTGGAGGGCGACACCAAGAAGCTCTCCGACCTCGTCAAGGAGGAGATGGCCAAGTCCGAGGATGAGGAGAGCAAGAAGCTGATGAAGCGCCTCATCGACGACCGCAACGGCACCATGACCAAGCGGATCCTCGAGCTGAGCAAGGAGAGCCCCGACAAGTGCTTCTTCTTCGCGGTCGGCACGGCGCACTACCCGGGCAAAACCGGGATCCTCGCGCAGCTCGAGGCGAAGGGCGCCAAGATCACGCGCCTCGAGCTCGGCGACGCCGACAAGGTCGAATAGCCCTTGCCCGCGGCCCCGCGCGATCCCGCGCCCGCGTCAGCGGCGCGCTCGGGCTGGCTCCGCCCTACTGCTGGGCGGGGCCTGCTCGCGGCGTGCTTGTTGGCCGCGGCGATGGCGGGGTCGAGCTGGGCCCAAGACGAGTCACCCAGCCCGAGTCCCCCGCTGGCCCCGGCGCGTGCGCCGGAGGCCGAGCCGGAGCCCGAGCCGAGTCCGACGCCTCCGCCGGAGCCGACGCCGACTCCGAAGCCCTCCCCGCCGCCGGCGCAGGCCCAGCCGGACCTGCTCAGCGTGGCCTCGATCAACTCGCGGGTCGCTGGCCTCGAGGCCAACACGGACCTCGAGGAGGGTGAGCGGGCCAAGGCGCTTCAGCTCTGCAAGGAGATCCTGGCCGACCTCGAGCGCACGACGGCTTCGGCCTCCAAGGCGGTCGAGTTCAAGCGCCTGAGCGCGACCGCGGCCGAGGAGCTCGAGCAGCTGCGCGAGCGCCCCGCGCCTAAGGCGGTCACGATCGAGATCCCTCCCGGCGCGAGCCTGGAGGACCTCTCGACGCTGGCCGACCGGGCGCAAGAGGAGCTGAAGCAGGTCCGGGCCGAGGTCGAGCGGCTGCGCCGCGAGATCTCCTTCCGCACCGAGCGGAGCGCCGAGCTGAACACGGCGCTGGTGCGGATCGACCGGGAGCTCTCGCAGCTGCGCAGCTCGGTCACGCCCACCGGCGACGGTCCGCTGGCGGAGGTGCGCGTCCTGCACCAGCGCGCGCGCGAGCGCGCCCTCGAGGCGCAGCGCGCGGCGGCCGCCGCCGAGCAGCAGGCCTACACCGACCGCCGCGAGCTCCTGCCGGCCTTGCTCGACGCCGCAAAGCAAGAGGAGAAGCGGCGCGAGCGGGCCCACGAGCTGTGGCGAGCCGAGGTCGCCAAGGAGCGCCAGGAGGAGGCCGAGCGCGAGGCGCGCGAGGCGCGCCGGCTCGCGCGGGAGGCGGCGCAGCAGACGCAGGAGGTCTCGCAGATCGCGGCCAAGACGACGCAGCTGACCGAGCTGCGCAAGGGCGAGCTGGGTCAGAGCCTGCGCGACACGAGCAGCGAGCTGGCCAAGGCGCGCAACCTGCTGAACAAGCTGCGGCGCAGCTTCCGCACCATGCGGCGCAAGGTGGACGCCGCCGGCCTGACGCAGGCCATGGGGCTCTTGCTCCGGCAGAAGCTCAAGGAGCTCCCCGACGTCGACGACCTCGAGCGGCGCTCGGCGCAGCGCACGCAGCAGATCTCGGAGGTCCAGTACGAGCTGATCGTGCGTGAGGAGGAGCGCGCCGGGCTGCCCCCGGTCGAGGAGGAGCTGCAGGAGATCCTCGCGACGGTGCCCAAGGCGCGACCCGACCTCGACCTCGACGAGCTGACCGACATCGCGCGCGAGGTGCTCGTCCGGCGCCAGCGCGCCTTGGACGCGGTGGTCAAGGACAACTCGACCCTCTTCAACGAGCTGGTCGAGCTCGACGCGGTCCAGGAGCAAGTCCGCTCGGCGACCCTCGAGTATCGCGCCTACATCGAGGAGCGGATCCTGTGGGTCCGCAGCGTCAAGGGCGAGGTAGCGCCCAACCCGCGCAGCGCCTGGGAAGGGCTGTCGTGGTTGGTCGGCTCGCCGCGCTGGCCCGACGCCGGCGTGCAGCTCTGGCACGCGATCCCCGCGAACTGGCACTACGCGGCGGGGGCCGTGCTGCTCGCGATCGTGCTGATCGTGCTGCGAGTCTGGGCCGGGCGACGCCTCCGCGAGCTCGGCGAGACCGAGCACCCCGTCACGGCCCGCACGGCTCCGGCCCTCTACGCGCTCGGCTACTCGGCCCTCTGCGCCCTGCCGATCCCGACCCTGCTCTACGTCGCCGCGCTGGCCTTGGGGGCGCCCGCGGGCCAACCCCCCGTGGCGATCGCGCTCAGCTGGGCGGGCCAGGTCGCGGCCCTGATGCTGCTCCCCTTCGAGAGCGTGCGGATCGCGCTCGGCCCGCAGGGCTTCGCGATCCGCCACTTGGGCTGGGAGGAAGACGCCGTGCGCCGCTTCCGGCGCCACCTGCTCTGGCTGGCCCCGGTCGCGCTCTTCGCGACGGTGTTGGTCGTCGCGATGGACGTCCAGGTCCAGGACAGCAGCTGGAACGACTCCCTGGGCCGGCTGGGCTTCGCGCTCGGGACCTGCGCCCTGGCCGCGTTCTGCGCGCTGACCCTCCGCCCGAGCGGCAAGATCGTCGGCCCCTACCTGGAGCGCAACCCGGGCGGGCTGCTCTACCGCGCGCGCTACCTGTGGTACGCCAGCGCGGTCGGCTTGCCCTTGTTCTTCGTGGGCCTCGCCCTGCGGGGCTTCTACTACACGGCGACCTCGCTCTTGGGCCGGCTGAGCGCTTCGTTCTCGTTGGTCCTGCTGCTGATGGTCGCGCACGCCGTGCTGCGGCTGTGGCTCGAGTCGGCGCACGCGCGCCGCGTGGAGGCCCACGAGGCCGCCATGCGCGAGCGCGAGAAGAAGCTGCGCCGCTCGACCGTCGACGGGCTGCCGCCTCCCGAGGACGAGGACGACTTCGAGGAGGAAGAGCTCGAGGACGAGGTCGGCCGCCTGTTCCGGGCCGGCGTCGCGCTGGCGCTCCTGTTCGGGCTGTGGGGAATCTGGGCCGACGTGCTCCCTGCCCTGCGCCGGCTGGAGCGGATCCAGGTCTACCCGAGCGTCGAGGTGCTCAGCGCCGAGGACGAGGTCCAGACCTACCCGGCGCTGGAGGGCACGGTCCTCGACGAGGGCGGAGCGCGCGCGAAGAAGAAGCCCGCCGAGGGGGAGGAGCCCGCGGGCGAGGCCAAGGGCGATGCCGTCGTGCTGGACCCGACCGCGGCCTTGCAGCCGGGCGTCCCCGACTCCTCGCCCACCACGGCCCTGCCCAAGCGCGTGACCCTGGCCGACGTCGGGCTGGGGCTCCTGCTGGTGCTGTTCACGGTCATCGCGACCCGCTCGCTGCCGGCGCTGCTGGAGCTGATCCTGCTCCAGCGATTGCCCCTCGATGCGGGGGCGCGCTACGCCTTCACCTCGGTCGCCCGCTACGTGATCATCTTCCTCGGCTCGAGCGTGGCGCTGGGCACGATCGGAATCGGCTGGTCGAACCTGCAGTGGTTGGCCGCCGCGCTCACCTTCGGCCTGGGTTTCGGCCTCCAGGAGATCTTCGCCAACTTCGTCTCGGGCCTGATCATCCTCTTCGAGCGGCCGGTGCGGGTCGGCGACGTGATCACGATCGGCGGGGTGACCGGCACCGTCACCCGCCTGCGCATGCGCGCGACCACGATCCGTCACCTCGACAACCGCGAGCTGATCGTGCCCAACCGTCAGCTCGTGACCGGCGACGTGATCAACTGGTCCCTGAGCGACCCCACGATCCGCATCGAGCTCCCCGTCGGCGTGGCCTACGGGAGCGACACCTTGCGGGTCCGTCGGCTGCTCGTCCAGATCGCGCGCCGCGATCACCAGGTCCTGCGTCGCCCGCGCCCGCGGGCGCTCTTCCTCGGCTTCGGCGGCAGCTCGCTCGACTTCGAGCTGCGGGTCTACATCGCGCACCCGCTCCAGCGCTACGACGTGCTCGACCGGCTGCACCACGCGGTGGACCGCGCCTTCCGCGAGGAGGGGGTCGAGATCTCCTTCCCGCAGCAGGACCTGCACATCCGCAGCCTGGGCCCGCTGGAGGCCCTGGCGGAGCAGGCGACGGGCTTGACCGAGGCCCGCCGGGCCGAGGCCGCGCGCCTCGAGGCGGAGCGGCTCGAAGCCGAGGCTGCGCGGGCCGAGGCTGCGGCTGGGGCTGGCGAGGCTGGGGCTGGCGAGGCTGGGGCTGGCGAGGCTGGGGCTGGCGAGGCTTCGCCCTCGGCCGCCGCCTCGAGCGACGCGGCGTCCGCCGACTCGCCCGGCGAAGGGGCCTCGCTCGGCAAAGGGTAGGCCAGCCCGGAAAGGGTGACGCGCGCGGCCTCCGCGCTGAGCGCGGCCGAACCTGAGCAAGCCCACGTCGGGTGTGCGACCTCGCGCTTAGAATCGGGGGCGTGAGACGACGTTCGACACCTCGCGTCCTGGTCGGCGTGGCCGTATGGCTCGGCGCCGCCGGTCTGCTCTTCGGGCTCGCGGAGCGCAAGGCGGATCAGCTGCGGACGCCCGCCGCGCGGCTGGCCCGCTTCGTCAGCCATACGCCCAAGCGGGTGCGGCTCGACGTGCGCGGGCACCTCGCCCTGGGCGACCCCGTCTTGCTGGGGCCGGTCGGGAGCGAGCGCGAGCGGATCGGGGCCGTGGTCGAGATCCACTCGGGGCTGGGCTACGCGCGGCGGACCTGGGAGCTGCCCTACGCCGAGACCTACTCGGTCACGATCGCGATCGACCCCGAGTTCCAGGGCCGGGTGCCCGAGGGCTGCAGCTGGAAGGCCGGCACGACGCCCATGGACGGGCGCTGGGTGTTCGAGACCCTGCTCCCCCCCGACAAGCGCGACATGGTGTGGCGCGAGCTCGAGAACTGGATCCACGCGCACCGCGACGAGATCAGCGCGCTCCTGCGGCCGATCGCCGAGGACGTGGTGGCCCAGGGCATGGCCACGATGGAGGCCAACCTGGCGGCGGCCCTGCGCAAGCGCGACAAGGAGATCCACGCCCTGCTCGAGGGGCACCGCGAGAGCCTGCGCAAGAAGGTCGTCCCCGTGCTGAAGAAGGAGCTGGGGCCGAGCGCGCGGACCAAGGCCGACCCGATCCTGCGCAAGATCGGGCGCGAGCTGTGGGACGCGCTGCCGGTGTGGTCCCTCGGCTGGCGGGCCGCGGTCGACTGGCTGCCGGGCACGCGCAACGACCGGGTCGACAAGTGGTGGAAGGAGTTCGTCGACAACAAGGCGATCCCGATCCTCGCCAAGCACGAGCCCGAGCTGATGCAGATGCTCGAGGACCTGATCGAGGAGGGGGCCAAGAACCCCAAGGTCCGGGCGATCCTCGGCGAGGCGACCAAGGAGATGGCGCGGGACCCGCGCTTCCGCAAGCTGGTGCGGGGGGTGCTCGAAGACGCGCTGGTGCGGCCCTTCGAGTGGCGCGAGCTCCTGAGCAAGATCGCGGAGAAGCCCGAGCACCGCCAGCGGCTGGACGCGCTGGTCTATGAGCTCCAGCCGACGGTGCAGCGGATCGCGCACCGGCTGACGATCAAGGACCCCAAGACGGGCGAGCTGGACCCGCAGCTGGTCAAGGTGCTGCGCCGGGTCGTGTTCTACAAGGACGCGCGCTGGGTCGAGTGCGTGCCGGCTGGGCGGGGCGGCGAGTGAGTCGGGCAGAGGAGGCCGAGTCGGAGTCGGCCGAGACCGAGGCTTCGACGCCCGAGAGCGGGGCCGAGACCGAGACCGAGACCGGGACCGAGACCGAGAGTCCGACGACCGAGACCGAGACCGAGACCGAGAGTCCGACGACCGAGTCCGAGACCGAGACCGAGGGATCGACGACCGAGTCCGAGAGTCCGACGACCGAGTCCGAGAGTCCGACGACCGAGTCCGAGAGTCCGACGACCGAGACCGAGTCCGAGTCCGAGTCCGAGAGCCCGACGACCGAGACCGAGACTGAGACCGAGGGATCGACGACCGAGTCCGAGAGTTCGACGACCGAGACCGAGACCGAGACCGAGACCGAAGAATCGACGCCTGAGACCGAGGAGTCGGCGGCCGGGAGCGGCTCGACCCGGGCGGCTCCGGCGGCGTCCGACGAGCCGGTGATCGAGCTGGCGGACTTGCGGGTCGCGGTCGGGGAGCGGGTCCTGCTGGACGGGGTGAACCTGCGGGTGGCGCGCGGGGAGCGGGTGCTGCTCGTGGGGCCTTCGGGCTCGGGCAAGTCGGTGTTGCTGCGCTTGCTGACCGGGCTCCTGCCGGCGGACGGACCCTTCGAGGTCAGCGGGACGGCCAGGATCCACGGGCGCTCGGTGCTGCCCGGCGACGAAGAGGTTCGGCGGGCGCGGGAAGAGGTCGGGATCGTGTTCCAGGACCACGCGCTGCTCGACGAGCTGAGCGCGGCGGACAACCTGGCCTTCGCGCGGGACCACAGCCCTTCGCCTGCGGCGGGGGAGGCCTGCGAGCGGGCGCTCGAGTTCCTGCGCGAGCACGGGATCGAGCCCAGGGCCCGGGTGGGGACCCTCTCGGGTGGCCAGAAGCAGCGCGTCGCGATCGCGCGGGCGCTGGCGCGGGATCCGGCGCTGGTGTGCCTCGACGAGCCGACCTCGGCCCTCGACCCGCGCTCGGCGCGGGCGGTGGCGGGGCTGATCGACGAGGCCAGCCAGACCTTCGGCAAGACGACGCTGGTCGTGACCCACGACTACCCCCCCTTCGAGGGCAAGGTCGACCGGGTGGTGTTCCTCGACCCGGGGAGCGCCTCGCTGCTCGAGCCCGAGTTCGGCGAGCTCGAGCAGACGATGCTCGCGACCGAGATCCCGGCCCTGCCCGCGCCGGAGCAGGAGCCCTCGCTCGTGGCCCGGGTCGCGCGGGCGGCGGGCGGATGGCTGCTCGACGTGCTGGAGGCGACGCCGGCGATCCTGTGGGCGGCGCTCTTCAGCCTGCTGGTGGGGGTCGTCCCCTGGGGCGCGCGGCCGCGTTGGTTCCTGCGCTGGCTGCGCCACTACAGCCAGATCACCTTCGCGGGCAGCGCGATCCCCTACAACGTGATCGCGGGCGTGATCGCGGGCTTCGTGGCGACCTACTTCACCTACACCTTCCTGCCGCGGCCCGAGCTGACCGAGCCCTTGATCCTCGACGACGTGCTGCCGGCGCTCGGCTTCAGCCTCTATCGGATCGTGATCCCGGTGCTCGTGACCCTGCTCTGGGCGGGGCGGACCGGGGCCGCGCTGGCGAGCGACTTCGGCAACCGGGTCTATCACCACCAGACCCTGGCGATGCGCTCGCTGGGCGCGCCGACGCAGGTCTATCTGGGCACGACCGCGCTCTGGGCCAGCCTGGTCGGGGTGCTGGTGGTCAACGTCGTGGCCTGGTTCTCGGCCTGCCTGACCAGCCTGGTCGTGTTCCTCGTCGTCCAGCCCGAGTACAGCGGCTTCTACTGGCAGGTCAACTTCTTCCGCCGGCTGGAGCCCTTCCACGGGCTGATCGCGGGCCAGGGCCTGAGCTGGGTCCTGGGCAAGCTCTTGATCTCGGCCGGCGGGGTGTGCGGGATCGCCTACTGGATCGGAACGCGGCCCAAGCGGGACACGGCCGAGGTCAGCCGCGGGATCACGGCCACCGTCTACTGGGGGACCGTGTTCGTGCTCCTGGTCCACTTCGTGGCCGCCTTCCTCGAGTTCGACAAGCTGAAGCCGGTCGGATGAGCGCGCCGGGCAAGCGAGTGGTGATCCGCGACGCGGTGTGGGGCGACCTCGAGCTCGACCCCTACCTGGTCGAGGTCCTGGGCGCGCCCGAGCTGCAGCGCCTGCGCCGGATCCGCCAGCTGGGGACCGCGCACCTGGTCTACCCCAGCGCCAACCACACCCGCTTCGAGCACGTGCTCGGGACCTGCCACGTGGCGGGGCGGATGCTCGACACCCTGGGCGTGGGCGAGGGGGAGCTGCGGCGGGCGGTGCTGGCCGCGGCCCTGGTCCACGACGTGGGCCACGTGCCCTTCGGGCACACCTTCGAGGACGAGCGACGGATCTTCCCCCGCCACGACGGCCCGGAGCGGACTCGGCACTTCCTGGGCGAGGGGAGCGAGCTGGGCGCCGCCCTGGCGCGCGGCGGCGTGCAGGAGGCCTTGCTGGCCAGCTTCGGCGCCGCAGAGGGCGCGGCCGCGCCGCTGATCCAGGACGTGGTGGCCGGCACGATCTGCGCGGACCTGCTCGATTACCTGGCGCGGGACGCGGCCTTCACGGGGATCCGGCGGGCCTACGACGAGCGCCTGTTCCGCTACTTCGCGCTCAGCTCGACCGACCCCCGCGAGGGGCGGCTGATCCTGCGCCTGAACAAGGGCGGGCTGCGCCGCGAGGACGCCTTCAGCGAGGTGATCCACCTGCTCCGGCTGCGCTACACCCTGACCGAGCGGGTCTACTTTCATCACGCCAAGGTCAGCAGCGGCGCCTTGATCTCCAAAATGGTCGAGCGGGCCGTACCCCGCGGGCTCACGATCGAGGAGCTCTTCCCCCTCGGCGACGAGGGGCTGCTGCTGCACCTCGCCACCCGCTACGCCCCCGACGACGAGGTCCTGGCCCGCCTGCTGGGCGACTTCCAGCGCCGCCGCCTGCCCAAGCGGGCCTACGTGCTGACCCGCCGCGGCGCGGGGGACGAGCTGCAGAGCGACCTGATCGAGCGCTTCCACCAGGACCGCGCCCAGCGCGAAGCGCTCGAGGCCGAGCTGGAGCAGGAGCTGGGCCTCGACCCCGGCGACGTGATCCTCTACTGCCCCAGCCGCGGCATGGCCCAGAAGGAAGCCGACGTCCTGGTCGAGGTCGGCCGCGACGCGCCGGTCACCCTCGGCTCGCTCCAGCTGGCCGAGGTCGACGACCTCCTGGCCAAGCACCGCGACCTGTGGAAGTTCTACGTCCTGATCGCCGAGCGGCGCCTGGACGCGCGCCCTCGGCTGGCCGCGCTCTGCCAGGAGCGCTTCGGCCGCCCCAGCGAGCTCGAGTAGGAGCCCCAAGTGCACGACGCCCTCGCCAACCTCGCCAAGAAGCTCACCGCCGCCCAGCAGGGCGTCGAGGAGGTCCTGCGCGAGCTGGAAGCCCAGAGCGAGCGCGAGACCAAGCGCAGCGAGCAGGCCCAGTACGGCGACGACTTCGACCCCGACACGGCCCAGGCCCAGGAGGCCGTGGTCGAGGCCCTGGCGGAGGCGATCCAGCGGACCGACGCGGCCGCCAAGGAGCTGGAAGAGGCGCGCGCGGCGCTGCGCGAGGCCTAGCTCGAATCCGCTGGTCGTTGCTGACACTTCGTCTTCAACGCAAAGGCGCAAAGACGCAGAGACGCAAGGAGGTCCAGGCGGGAGGCGAAGGCGGGACTCCGAATCGAGTGGGTCGTCCAACACGCTGCCTTCCGGGTGCTTGATCCCTCTTGACTCGCGAGCGCCGCTCTTTGCGACTTTGCGTCTTTGCGCCTTTGCGTTGAAGGAACTGTCGGAGCGTCGCTCTCGGGCCCACTGCCCTCCGCCAGGTTGTCCGCGTCACGCTTGAGAGGGGATCGGCCATTCCCTTCAGCGATTTCAGGTCGCCGCAGGGACGAGGCCCGCGCAGCGGGCCACCGAATAGCGAGGTCGGGAAGCCGAGTCGAGTGTCCGCTGAGCCTCAGCGAAGTTCGCTAAGGATCAGCCCCAGGCGTTCGGGGAGCGGGTCCCCTTCCCCGAGCGCCCAGGGGACGAGGGTCTCGCGCAGGGCCGCGCACACCTCTCGCCAATAGATCCAGGCGTCGGCGTAGGCGAGCGCCGAGGCGGCGCTGCCGCCGACCTGCTCGGGCTCGGCGAGCAGCAACACGCAGGCGAACTGCAGGCAACGAGCGACGGGTGTGTTGGCGTAGTCCGGCGCGGGGAGCCACTCCCCCGTCTCGGGGTGGTCCCCCCAGCCCGCCTTGTCCGCTTGGTCCTCGGCCGCTTCCAGCGCGGCCGAGGTCTCGGAGGACAGCGGCCATGGCTCGTCGAGGCAGCCGTGCAGCGTCCGCAGCGTCGCGCGCACGCGGCCGAACACGTCGTCCCACTCCGCAGCGGGCTCGTCGGCGACTCGCTCCAGCCAGGCGACCAGGATCACCCGCAGCAGGATCGGCCGGGGCCAGCGGGCCAGCGCCGCCGCGACCGCCCGTCGCGCCCTCTTGGAGCGCTCCTCGGCCAGCGAGCGGAGCGTCGCGGCCGTGTCCAGCGCTTCGTCTCTGCCGAGCTCTTCGCGGGCGCGACGAGCGGCAGGGACCGCGAGCCAAGCCGCGAGGTCCAAGCGTTGAGGCTCGAGGTCCCCGCAGCGAACTCGCTCGACCAGGTAGGCGGCTTGATCGCTGAGCTGGCCGCTCTCGCGCCAGCGCCGCTCCAGCTCTCGCAGGCGCTCGTCGCTCACGCGACGCCTAGTCTTCCAGCTCGGTCCAGCGCCCCTCGCGGCGCACCAGCAGGTTGGGCCACACGGGGTAGCTGCCCTGGTCGTAGATCCGGCCGGCGGCGGCGCGGATCGCGGCCAGGGGCTCCAGGTCTTCGCTGCCGACCAGCGCGACCACGTCGCGGGTCGGGACCGCGACCACGGGGTCGCCCTGCAGGTGCGGGGCGAGCTGCTCCCAGAGCTCGTCCACGAGCAGGAGCGAGGCCTCGTAGTTCCCGCCGCAGGTCAGGAGCAGGTGCCCGCTGCCGGGGATCCCGTGCACGCGAATGTGGTCGTGGGCGGCCCAGAGGTTGGCCACGGCCTGCGCGCGCAGCTCGTGTTCGGCGAGCTCGAGCTCGGGGAGGTGGTGCTCGCGCGAGACGTAGGTCATGCCGCGGGGCTGATCGAGGACGTAGGCGATCCAGAGGTCGTCGAGCAGGCGCTCGGCGACGGGGTCGAAGCCCTGCTCGCGCAGGTAGTCGAGGAACTCGACCGGCTTGATCAGCGGGAAGAGCGACTCGGCGCGGGTCGGCGCCTGGCGCAGGGCCTCGGCCAGGCCGCTCAGCCGGTGGCGGAGCAGGCCCTCGAAGCCGCTCGGGTCGTCCTCGACCTCGCGCCAGAGGCTCTCGCAGTCGAGGCTGCCCTCGCGCCCGTCCTCGGCCCGGTAGCGGAGCACGAGGGGCGGCTCGAGCCCGAACTCGAAGTCGGGGTAGCGCTCGCAGAAGCGCCGGCGGATCTCCTCGCCGACCGCCTCGCGGTTCCAGGGCTGGACCGGCGCCGGGGCCTGGCGCAGCTCGTCGATCAGCGCCAGGCCGCCCTCGCCGCCCACGAAGCCCTCGGTGATCCAGGCCAGCTTCTGCGCGGGGGCGGGGGTCAGGGCCAGCCACAGGCCGCCCAGCTCGACCTCTTCGTCGTCGCGGACGAGGGTCCGCGTCTCCCACTCGGCCTCGAGGACCTCCCACTCGCGCTCGCCCAGGCGGAGCGTGCGCTCGCCCTCGGGCAGGTCCAGGTCGCAGCGCAGCTCCCCCCCGCGGCCGAGGTCGGCGCCCGCGCAGAAGAGGCGCAGTCGCTCGCCGCCGCGCGAAGAGCCGAGCTCGTAGCCGGTCTCCTCGCTCAGCCACTGGCTGTGGCCGACCTGGACCAGCAAGCGCCCGCGCGCCTCGACCCGGAACAGCTCCACCGGGCTACTTGAGCAGCTTGAGCTCGGTCAGGATCTGATAGGCCTCGCGGATCGCCTGGTGCGCGGCCTCGTCGCCGACCACCTTGCCCGGCTTGCCGCTGGTGGCGACGGTCCCGACGATCTTGCGCCCGACGAGGGTCCGCACCAGGCCGTGCAGGGTCACGAAGTCGCCGGCGCCGACCAGGGTGACCCGCGCCCCGGCCGCCGAGCCGCCCGCGATCATTCCGTAGTCGTAGGTGATCACGCTGCGCTCCATCGGCAGCTTCAGCCGGGTCGAGTACTGCTTGGCGACGGGCATGATCTGCTTGAGCGCGCCCAGGCAGGGCTTGGCCTCGTCGGGGTCGGCGGCGTCCTTGGCCGTCGGCAGGTAGCGGATCGTCAGCTGGAGCTGGCCCTGCTCATGGACGAGGGCCTGGCCGCTGCCCTGGGGCAGCTTGAGCGGCACCACGCGCCAGCCGGCGGGGACCTTGAGCTCGAAGTCCGCCGTCTTGACGACCTGGTCCTTGGCGAGCGGGGCGTTGGTGCCCTGGGCGGCGCCGGGGGCCGCCAGCGCCAGGGCGAGGGCCGCGCCGGCGATCAGGCTGAGGGTCAGGGTCCGCTTCATACGTCCACCTCGTCTTCGCGCAGGCTCGGCGCCGCCTCCATGATGAAGTCGAAGCGCGGCGCGCTGTCCTTGCCCATTAGAGCCTGGATCGCGCCCTCGGCCTCGAACACGTCGCCGACCTCGACTTGCTGCAGGATTCGCTTCTTGGGGTCCATGGTCGTCTCGGCCAGGGTCTTGGCGTCCATCTCGCCCAGGCCCTTGAAGCGGCTCACGATCGGCTTGCGGTTCTTCTGGTGCTGCTCGAGGATCCGCGCCCGGTCGGCCTCGTTGGCCGCCCAGTAGGTCTCCTTGCCCAGCTCGATCTTGAACAGGGGCGGGCGCGCCACGTAGAGGTGGCCGGCGCGGATCAGCTGGGGCAGGTAGCGGTAGAAGAAGGTCAGCAGCAAGGTCGTGATGTGGTCGCCGTCGGGGTCGGCATCCATCAGCAGGATGATCTTGCCGTAGTTGAGCTTCTGCAGGTCGAAGTGCTCGCCGAGGCCGCAGCCGAGCGCCTTGAGGATGTCGCTCAGCTCGCGGTTCTCGAGCACGCGCTTGAGCGAGGCCTGCTCGGAGTTGAGCACCTTGCCGCGCAGGGGCAGCACGGCCTGGATCTTGCCGTCGCGGCCCTTCTTGGCCGAGCCACCTGCGCTGTCACCCTCGACGATGAAGAGCTCGCACTTGGCGGGGTCCTTCGAGGAGCAGTCGGTCAGCTTGCCCGGCAGGGCCGCCTTGCGCGCTCGACGCCCCTTCTTGCGCACCGACTCGGCCACCACGCGGGTCTGCTGGCGGACCCGGGCCGCGGTCGCGATCCGCTGCAGGATCGTGTCGGCCATCGACGTGTGGGTGTTGAGCCACTGCTCGAGGGCGGGCCACACGACCGACTCGACGCCGCCGCTGGCCTCGGGGTTGTTCAGCTTGGCCTTGGTCTGGCCCTGGAACTGCGGCTCGGCGATGAAGATCGAGATCAGCGCGATCACACCCTCGCGGATGTCGTCGTTGTTGATCTTGAGGCCCTTGGGCATCGTCTTCTTGTGGGTGCTCATGTAGCTCTTGATCGCCTTGACGATCGCGCTCTTGAGCCCGGCCACGTGGGTGCCGTGGTGCGGCGTGACCACGCCGTTGACGAAGCTGCGGATCCGCTCCTGGTGGTCGCCGGCGTCGGTCCAGGTCAGGGCGACCTCGACCTTGCCGACCTCGTCGTCGCCGTCGCGCTCGAAGATGAAGGGCTCACCGACGATCGGGGCCAGCTTCTGCAGCTTGAGCGCCCGCGAGAGCAGGGCCTCGAGGCCCTTGTTCTGGAGGAACTTCTGCCGCTCGCCGCTCGCCTCGTCGACGAGGAAGAAGCGCACCCCCTTGTGCACGAAGGAGCGGCTGTCGAGGTCCTCGTGGATCTTGCTCAGGTCGAAGCGCTGGCGCTTGCCGAAGATGTCGGGGTCCGGGGTGAACGTGATCCGGGTGCCGGTCTTCTCGGTCTTGGCCCCCTTCTTCAGCTTGCCGGTCGGCGTGCCGCGCTCGAAGGACTGGGTCCAGGTGTAGCCGTCGCGCCAGACTTCGACCTCGAGCGACTCGCTCAGGGCGTTGACCACGCTGCTGCCCACGCCGTGCAGGCCGCCGGCGCGGGCGTAGTTCTTGGCGCTGAACTTCCCGCCCGCGTGCAGGGTGGTCAGGATCACCGTCACCGCCGGCAGCTTGGCCCGGGGGTGCTGGTCGACTGGGATCCCGCGTCCGTCGTCGACGACGCTCAGGGTGCGGCGGTCGGCCGAGAGCACGACCTCGATCGTGCCGCCGTGGCCGTTCATGGCCTCGTCGACCGAGTTGTCGACGATCTCGTTGAGCAGGTGGTGGTAACCCGCCTTGCCCACCCCGCCGATGTACATCGCGGGGCGCTTGCGGACCGGCTCGAGGCCTTCGAGGACGGTGATGTCGGCGGCGCTGTAGCGCTTGGCCATGGCTACTCCTCCTCCTCGGGCTCGAGCTCATAGAGCACGGGCTCGAGCGGCTGCGGCCCCTTGAAGCCGAAGCGGCTGAGGACCTCCTGCGGCTTGTCGCCGAGCTCGCCCAGGTCGATCTTGCGCGCGTTGAGCAGGTATTCGCCGCCGCGCGTCGTCTCGGCCCGCAGCTTGGGGCGCGTGGTCAGCGCCACGAGCTGCTCGCTCTTCTTCTTGTCGAGCTTGAGCGCGCGCCGGCCGCGCCCGATCCCCGCGGTCTCGGGGACCTGGTCGAGGGGGATCCGCAGCGCGTTGCCGCGGCTGGTCGCGAGCACCACGTGCTCGTGGTCGGGCTCGGGGACGTCGACTCCGACGACCTCCTCCTCGCCGCGCAGGCTGGCGTACTTGCGGCCGGCCTTGGTCGAGGGCTCGAGGTAGTTGTCGAGCGGGATCCGGACCACGTTGCCGGCGCTCGAGCCGACCACCAGGCCCGCCTTGGGGTCGAGGAGCAGGCGCGGGTCCGTGCTGAACACGCGGATGATCCGCTCCTTGTCGTTGAAGTTGAAGAAGGCCTGGATCGGCTCGCCGAAGCCCGCCGTGGCGGGCACGTCGTTGATCCTGAGCGTGTAGCACACACCGAGGTTGGTCAGGAAGCACACGCAGGCCAGGGTCGAGCCCTGGGCCACGGCGAAGATCTCGTCGCCTTCGCGCACGCGGACCTTGGCCAGGTCGCTCACGGTCTGGATCCGCTTGATCCGGCCCTCGCGGCTGACGATCACGTGCGTGTCCTCACGCTTGATCAGGGCCGCCGGGTCGAACTCGTGCTCCTCGTCCTCGCCCACGATCCGGGTCCGTCGCTTGTCGCCGTAGGTCTTCTCCAGCTGCTCGAGCTCCTGCTTGATCTCCTTCCAGCGCAGCTTGTCGCTCTTGAGCAGGCGGCCGAGGCGCTTGCTCTCCTTCAGCTTCTCCTTGAGTTCGTCCTGGAGCTTCTTCAGCTCGAGCTGCGCCAGGCGGTAGAGCTGGATCTCGAGCACCGCGTTGGCCTGGACCTCGCTCAGTTCGAAGGCCTTGGCCAGCTTGTCGCGCGCGTCGGCCCGGTCCTTGGCCTTGCGCACGATCTTGATCGCCTTGTCGATCGCCGAGAGGATCGCCAGGTAGCCCTCGAGGATGTGGATCCGCTCGTCGAGCTTGCGCTTGCGGAAGGTCAGCGAGCGCGTGAAGGTCTCAAAGCGGAAGTCGAGCCAGGTCCTGAGCAGCTCGGTCAGGCTGGCGTGGCGCTTGGGGAAGGGGACGCTCCCCTCGCCGCCCGGGACGAGGCAGGTCAGGTTGACCCCGAAGGTCGTCTTGAGCGGGGTCAGCCGGTAGACGGCCGCCATGATCGCGACGGGGTCGGCGTCGCGCTCGAGCTCGAGCACGATCCGGACCTTGCCCTTGTCGGTGTCCTTGCCGGTCGTCTGGTCGGAGACGTCGACCACCCCCGGCAGCTTCTTCTTGTCGAGCAGCTCGTTGATCTTGACCGTGATCTGCTCGGTCGAGGTCCCGTAGGGGATCTCGTTGATCACCGCGTAGGTCGGCACGATCCGCTGCCGCTTGGAGGTCTTCTTGCCCTCCTCGACCACGTAGGTGCCGCGCACCTTCACCGAGCCGTGGCCCTTCTCGTAGATCTCCTTCAGCTCGTCGCGGGTCGAGAGGATCTCGCCGCCGGTCGGGAAGTCCGGGCCCCTGAAGGAGCGGAAGAGCTGCGCGACCGAGCTGTCCGGCTTGTCGATGAGGGCGACCGCGGCCTTGACCGTCTCGCGCAGGTTGTGGGGCGGGACGTTGGTCGCCATGCCGACCGCGATCCCGCTCGCGCCGTTGAGCAGGATCCCCGGCAGGGGCGAGGGCAGCACGACCGGCTCCTCGAGCCGGTCGTCGTAGGTCGGCCGGAACTCGACCGTCTCCTCGCCCAGGGTCGCGAGCAGCTCGGCGCCGAGCGGCGCCAGCTTGGCTTCGGTGTAGCGAGGCGCCGCCGCGTTGTCGCCCGTGATCGCGCCGAAGTTGCCCTGCCCGTCGACGAGCGGGTAGCGGAGCGAGTGATCCTGGGCCAGGCGGACCATGGCGTCGTAGATCGCCTGGTCGCCGTGCGGGTGGTACTTGCCCATCACCTCGCCCACGACGCGGGCCGACTTCATGTGTCGGCCCTCGGGGCGCAGGCGCAGGTCGTGCATCATCGCGTAGAGGATGCGGCGCTGGACGGGCTTGAGGCCGTCGCGCACGTCGGGCAACGCGCGCGAGGTGATGACGCTCACCGCGTAGCGCAGGTAGCGCTCGCGTGTGGCCTCGGCCAGGTCGACGGAGAAGGTCTCTGCGGCCAACGTGGACCTCCCAGAGTGGCTGCGGATGAAGGGGCAAGAGCTTAAGGGGAGCCCCTGACGTGTCCAAGTCGCGTTGAAACCTGGGCTCCAGGACGCCTCTTCGGAGCGATCCCGCCGGACCTAGGCCGAACCTCGCCCCCCGCACGGGGGCACGGGCACGGCTGACCAGCCCACACACCTGGGCGACGCACCCGCGTAGCGAGGGCGTCAGGACATGGCGATCCAACAAGAAAGCAGGAAGTGAGGAAGGACAGGAAGGCCGCGGCTGCCAGGCAGGCGAATGCGTCACTCCCAGCTCACAGGCTGTGAAGTGAGGCTTCGCTACGCGAAGCCGAGATCGCAGACCCTGCCGATCTCCTGCCCTTCCTCACTTCCTGCTTCTCCCTCGTAAAACGCCACGCCGAGCCGCCCGTGCGCGAGGCTCGAGCGGGTGAAGTGGTCAGACCGGCACGGACGAGGCCGCGGCCAGGACGCCAATTCTCAGTCAGGAACTAGGCTAGGTTTGCGACCCCAAGGAGCGTCCGTGACCCGCCTCGAGAGCCCCCTCGTGTTCCGCAACGGCCGCCAGGCGCCCAACCGCGCCTGGCTGGCGCCCCTGACCAACAAGGCCAGCCACCCCGACGGCCACCTCAGCGAGGACGAGCTGGGCTTCCTCGTCGCGCGAGCCGCCGGCGGATTCGGGGTCGTCGAGACCTGCGCGACCCACGTCGCCCTCGACGGCCAGGCCTGGGAGGGCCAGCTCGGGCTCTACAGCGACGAGCTGGAGCCGGACTGGCGGCGCCTGGCCGCGGCGATCAACGCCGAGGGCGGCGCCTTCCTGATCGGCCAGGCCTTCCACGGCGGCGCGCGCGCCTTGCGCGGAGGAGCGCGCCCGCTGCCCTGGAGCTGCAGCGCCTCGCAGCCAGGCGAGCCCGAGGTCGGGGCCGCCAGCCCGGCCCGGATCGAGGCCGTGATCGAGGAGTTCGCCCAGGCCGCCCGGCGCCTCGAGCGCGCCGGGGCCCAGGGGGTCGAGCTGCACGGAGCCCACGGCTACCTGCTCTGCCAGTTCCTCAGCTCGGTCCTCAACCGGCGCCGGGACGCCTGGGGCGGCTCGCTCGAGAACCGGGCCCGCCTGCTGCGGCGCACGCTGCAGGCGACCCGGGCGGCGGTCGGGAGCGAGTTCGTGGTCGGCGTGCGCCTCTCGCCCGAGAGCTACGAGGGCCTGCCGGGGCTCGACCTCGACGAGAGCCTGCAGGTCGCCCAGTGGCTGTGCGAGGACGGGGCGGACTTCCTCCACCTCTCGCTCTGGGACGCCTCCCTGGACGCCAAGGGCCGCCCGGGTCACCACCCCGCGCGCCTGTTCCGGGACGCGCTCCCGCGCGAGGTCCCGCTCGTGACGGCCGGCAGCGTGTGGACGCGCGCCGAGGCCGAGGCCCAGCTCGACCACGGCGCCGACGCGGTCGCGCTCGGCCGCGCCGCGATCGCCAACCCCGACTGGCCGCGCCGGGTCCTGGCCGAGGGCCGCGAGCCGGCGCGCTTCCCGCTCAGCGCGGCGGAGCTGCGCGAGCGCGGGTTGGGCGAGCCCTTCGTGGACTACTTGCGGGGGAATCGGGGGCTCGTCAGGGACTGAGGGCGCAGCCCCCCGCTAGAGCAGCTTCTCGATCGCCTTGACCAGCTTGTCCGGCGCCGTGGTGGGCGCGAAGCGATCGACCACCTCGCCCTCGCGGTTGACGAGGAACTTGGTGAAGTTCCACTTGATCCCCTCGCTCCCCAGGAGCCCCGGCTTGGCCTCCTTGAGCGCCTTGTAGAGCGGGTGCGCGTCGTCGCCGTTGACGTCGATCTTGGCGAACATCGGAAAGCTGACCCCGTAGTTCTTCTGGCAGAAGGTCGCGATCTCCTCGTGGCTGCCGGGCTCCTGCTCGCCGAACTGGTTGCAGGGGAAGCCGAGCACGACCAGGCCGCGCTCGGCGTAGTCCTCGTGCAGCTTCTGCAGCCCCTCGTACTGCGGGGTCAGGCCGCAGGCGCTGGCGGTGTTGACGATCAGGAGCACCTTGCCCCGGTGCTCGCCGAGGGTCGTGTCCTGGCCGCTGAGGGTCTGGAGGGGAATGTCGTAGAGCTGGCTCACTAGTGCGCTCCGTTGAAGGGGTCCTGATCGGCCGGGACCTCGCGCTTGGCGCTGTCGACGACCGTGCCGTGAACGAGGATCTTGCTGCCGGCGGTGTGGAACACCAGGAAGAGCTGGCGGGTCTCGTCCATGTAGTAGCGGTGCACGGCCTTGCCGGGGGGCGGGTCCTGCTGGAGGTGCTGGCTGCTCTCCATCCAGGCGATCGACTCCTCCATCGTCATCCGCGCGCGCAGGTTCTCGAACATCTCGCCCTGGCTGACCCACTCGGCCGAGTCGGTCTGGACGTACTGGTGCGGCTCGATCACCTGGAACTGGCAGCGGCTCTGGTCGCGGACGGCGTTGGTGAAGGCGTCGATGTCGGGGATCGTGACGTCGGGCGCCTTGCTGATCGGCAGGGCCGAGAGGGGCCGCAGGGGCTCGCCCTTGCGCGGGTCGAACATCAGGAAGGGCTCGAGCTTGCCGCCCTTCTCGCGGTCGACCTGGATCAGCTTGTGGGCGTCGCCCTCGCGGGTCTCGGGCTGGGCGTAGGTGAAGCGGTCGACCGGCTCGCCCTGCACGTAGAGCTGCTCCTGCTTGAGCGCGCTCACGAGCACGAGCCCGCAGGGGTGGCGCAGGGCGCGGGTCAGGCTGACCTCGATCCCCTCCAGCCGGTTGCCGATCGCCCACAGGCAGGCGCCCTTGGCGACCGCCTTCTTGGCCTCCTCGCCGTCGAAGCGGACCTTGTCGGCGCCGACGCCGAAGTGCTCGGCCAGGAGCTCCTCGATCACGGGGCGCGCCGCGTGCGCGCCGTTGCCGGCCAGGAGCACGCGCCCCAACTCGACCTCGCCCGCCAGCCCGCGCACCGTGCGGATCAGCGCCTCGCCCCCGCGCCGGCGCACGTAGGCGTCGATGTCGTCGGCTCGCAGGGCGAGGCCGTCTTCGTTGTTGGGGGTCTTCGGGTCGCAGCGGCCCTTCTTGGTCAGCCACTCGACGATGTCGAGGTCGACGGGCTGGGCCGGCGCCCCGCTCAGGTCGAGGCGAGCGCGGGCCACGCCGCTGACCACGCCGCCGTCGGCCAGGGCCTGCTCGCGCTCGGCCCGCTCCCGGCACACCTCGCGCTTGAGTCGCTCGGCCTCCTCCCACAGCCAGCGGAAGAGCGCCTTGCGGAACTTGCGCCCCTTGCGCGGCGCGCCCTCGCTGATCGTGGGGCAGAACTGATCGACCGCCTCGCGCAGCTCCGGCGAGAGGGGGTTGGTCCCCGCGACCTCCTCCCAGTTGGCGAGCAGGAGCCGGTAGCCCTTGTCGAGGCGCTGGTTGAGGGTCACGTCCTGGATCCCGACCTCGAGCCGGTGGTAGCCGATCCAGGCGTGCAGGTGCGGGGGCTCGGGGTCGGGCAGGCCGCCCGAGAGCGCGCGGCGCGGGTGGGCCATCGCCAGGGCGAAGCGGCGCTTGAGCAGCTCGAACAGGAAGAGGGTCAGGCCCTCGCCGGAGAGCTCGGTGAAGCCGCTGGTGCCCGTGACCGCGATGTGCACGCGGCAGGAGCGGTGGTCCTGCTGGATCTCGAGGCGGAGCAGGGCGAGGTCGGTCGTGCCGCCGCCGAGGTCGACGCAGAGCACGTGCAGGGGCTCGTCGTCCTTGAGCCCGTAGTGGCGCGCGTAGTAGTCGGCCGGCGTCGCGGCCTGGCCGTCGGAGCGCGTCTCGCGGCTGTACTCGCGCAGCAGGAGCGGGCGGAGCAGGTAGTAGACGCCGGCCGCCGTCGCCTCGTCGAGGTCGGTGCGCGCGGTCAGGCCCAGGCGCTCGCACACCTGGCGCAGCTCGTACTCGAAGGCCTGGTCGCCGGTCGCGGGGACCGTGACCGAGACCTGGGGGAAGTGGATCGGGCCGGTCGAGACCGCGCGCGTCAGCTTGCGCAGCAGGTCCTGGAGCATCGCGGCCGCGAGGTCGGCGATCCCGACCTGGGTGATGTTGCCCCCGGTCACGGCCGGCCGCGAGCTGGTCCGGGTGCCGAGCAGGCGCCGGAAGGAGCGGTAGAGGTTGATCTGGCTCTTGTGACGCAGGGCGTCCTCGCCGGTCAGGAAGCTGCCCTCCTTGAGCTCGGCGAAGCCCGGCGCGTCGAGCACGTTGACCGCCAGCGGCTCGTAGCTGCTGATCTCGGGCTCCTCGGCCTGGAAGTTCCAGCGCGCGCACACCACGTTGCTGCTGCCGAGGTCGATCGCGACCACGCCCTCGAACCAGGGGTCGTCGGGGCTGCCCAGGCTGAAGGAGGGGGCGTTCTTGGCCAGCTCGGCCCGGCGGAGCTCGTCGAGCTTGGCCTCGACCGCGTCGCGCCGCTCGGCGATCGCCTGGAGCACCCGGCGCAGCACGCTCAGCTGGCGCTCGAGCTGCTCCTCGGCGCTGCCCTCACCCGGCGCGAGCCCGGCGACGGCCTCGGCGAGCTCGGGCACCGATTCGGCCAGGCTGGCGTAGTGCTCCAGCGAGCCGCAGGCGGCCTTGAGGGCGTGGGCGTGACTGGGGTCCTTGGCGTTGAGGACCACGTCCCCCGCGGCGATCGCGCGGAAGAACTCGAGGGCTTCGCGAGGACGCGAGCTCATCGACTCACCTGAGTGGCTGCGTGCATTCCCAGGAGTCTATCGCGCGCTCCCCACGTCGGGCGTCGCTCCGCCTCCCCAGGAGCTCGGAGAGTAGATTGAGCGCGTGCGACCTCCCGCGACCACTCTCGGCCCCTACCGCCTGCTCCAACGGCTGGGTCAGGGCGGCATGGGCGCGGTCTACCTGGCCGAGCACACTCAGACGCGGGCGCGCTACGCGCTCAAGCTCTTGAGCAGCGCCCTCGGCGAGGAGGAGCTGGCCCGCTTCGAGCGCGAGGCGCAAGCGATGGCGGCGGTGGACGGCCACCCCTACCTGGTCCGGGTGCACGGCTGCGGGCGGGAGGGGCGGCACCGCTTCCTCGTCCAGCAGCTGGTCGAGGGGCGAGACCTCGCCAGCGCGCTCGCCGAGGGGGGGCCCTTGCCTCCGGCGGAGGCGGCGGCCCTGGTGGCCCAGGTGGCGCGCGGGGTCAGCCACGCCCACGGGCGCGGCGTGCTGCACCGCGACCTCAAGCCCGCCAACGTGCTCCTCGACCGGCGCGGCCAGCCCAAGGTGAGCGACTTCGGCCTGGCCTTCGTGGCCGGCGCGACCACCCTGACGCGCACGGGCGAGGTCCTGGGGACTCCGGTCTACATGGCGCCCGAGCAGGCTCGCGCCGAGGCCTGCGACGAGCGGACGGACGTCTACGGGCTGGGCGCGCTGCTCTACGCCTGCCTGACAGGGCAGGCGCCGATCGCGGGGCGCGGCTCCGTGCTCGCGACCCTGGCCGCGGTCGATGAGGAAGCGCCGGCGCCGCCCTCGACCTTGGCGCCTGGCGTCCCGCCCTGGCTGGACGAGCTCTGCCTGCGGGCGCTGGACAAGGAGCCGGCTCAGCGCTTCCCGAGCGCGCAGGCGCTGGCCGAGGCGCTCGAGCGGCGCGGGGCCGTGGCGGGAGGCCGGTCGCTCGCGCCGACCTTCGCCGCGCTCGGCGCGCTGGTCGGCGCTGGGCTGCTGGGCGTGCTCTGGGGCTCTGCCCAGGAGGGGGCTCCCCAGGCTTCACCGCGCTCGACGCCGGCCCTCCCCGCGAGGTCCACCCCCGCTCCTCCCCAGCGGGGTCCGGGCCTGCTGCGCGCGGGGGACCCCGAGCTGGTCGGCTTGCGCGCGAGCGAGCTCTTCGCGCGACTGGAGGCGACGCTCGCGGCGGCGGAGGCCGAGGGGGACGAGGAGCTGGCGCTCGAGGCTCGGCTGGAGCTCCTGCGCGCGTGCCTGCGCCGCTGTCACTACGACAGGGCCGAGGCGCGGGGACGACCGCTCTTCGTCGCCCCGGCCTATCGGGCTGAGGCGCGCTATCTGTGCGGTCTAGCGGCGGTGCTGGACGAGCGGGGCGCCGACGCCCTCCGCCACCTGGAGCAGGCTGCCTCCGAGCCTGGCTTCTGGGGAGCCTTGGCCCAGGTCGAGCTCGCGGCGCGCCGGGCGCGGGGGTCGAAGCCCGAGGCGCTGCGGGTTCGCGTCGAGGAGCTGCTCACGCTCGCGACGGGCCTGGGCGAGGTCTACGCGGAGCGGCTCCGCCTGCACCTCTCCCACGTCCTCGACGCGCGGCGCCTCCGCGAGCTGCACGAGCGCTACTCCGACGACGCCGCGCTAGCCGTGGGCCTCGCGGAGATCGACTTCCGCGACCCCTCTCGCTCGGCCCGCGACCTGCTGAGCTTGCTCGAGCGCGCTCGCTTCTTGGCCGCGCCGCGCGAGCCCCCCAACTACCGCTCGCTGCGGGCCGGCGCCGAGGCGCTGGCAGGCAACATCGACGCCGCGCTCCCCCTGCTCGAGCCGCCGGGCGCGAGCGTCTCGCGGCAGCGGCTGCAGCTCCAGCTGGGCGTCGAGCTCGAGGCCTTGGGGCGCCCGCTGGCCGCGCAGCGGGTTTGGCGGGGACTCGGCCCGAGCTTGAGCGGCGGCGCCGCGCGCGCGTTCTCGCAGGCGCCCGAGGCGCTGCGGCAGCGAGTCGGGCGCGCGATGGGCGTGCCCCTGGGCGGCGTGCGCTTCGGCCCTGGCTTCGCGGCCAGCCTGGCTGGCTGGGTGGCTGAGCTGCCCCCGGGACTCCGCGAGCAGGCGGCCTCGGTGGTCCGACTCGCGATGGAGGGCTACACCTGGCGCTACCTCGAGGAGCGGATCGAGGCGCTGGGGCGGGTCCACGAGGGACCCGCTTACGAGCTCCTCGCAGCCGAGCTGGCGCTCGGTCGCAGCGCCGAGGGAGCCGCCGCGCACCACGTCACCCGCGCCCTGGCGCTCGGGGCGGATCCCGTGCGCTGCTTCGTGCTGGGGAGCAGCGAGGCGCCGCCCCTCCCGCGCGACGAGGGGGCGGCGCACACTCTGGGGCAGGCCTGCGTCCAGCTGCGCCAGGGTCAGTCGCAGGCCGCGCTCGACCTGCTGAGGCCGGCTCTCCCCGCGAACTCGCCCGACTGGACTCGGCGCGCCCGCTGGATGCTGATCGTGATGGCCAGCGACTGCCTGCCGGAGCAGCTCGCGCAAGACTGGTCCGCCAAGGCCTTCGACGAGCTGGGGCTCTCCCAGGCCCTGGTGCCCTTCCTCTCTGGGCGGCGTCGCCTGCTCGCCCGCATCAGGGAGTCCGCTCCGGAGGCAGAGCTCCGCTCCCACTTCACCAAGCTCGCCGCGTTGCTGCGGCTCGAAGAGGGAGCCCTCACCCGGATCGACCTGGCGGCGATCTCGACGCTGCTGCCCCCCTCCCTGCGCCACGACTGGAGCCGCTCGATCGCCTTGTGGGAGGCCGAGGCCCTGGCTGCGCAGAGGGCCGCCCGCGCCAACTCCCGGAGCGCCCTCGGCGACCGCCTCCGGGCGGGCCTGGCGCAGCTGAGGGGCATGCAAGCCCTGGCCGCGGGGGCGGCGCGCGACACGGTCGAGGCGGCCTGGCGGCCCTACGGGCCGCCCCTGGGCGAGCTGGGCGAGCTCGTCCGCCGACGCTACGTGGAGCGCTTCCGGCGGGATCCCGGCCAATGAGGGCGGAGCGGCTCGAGCTGGGAGCCAGACCAGGCGGGAGCAAGTCGCTCGTCCGCTGCGTCTGATCCGTGGGCTGGAACGGATGGCCGACCCCAGCCCCGAGCGCGACCACGCTGGGGTCGCCGCGGACCTCATGGCAGGGCTCGAGCTGAGCCCGATCCGCGAGTTCATCGCCGCCCGCTACACGAAGGTCTACGGGCGCCCGCTCCGCTGAGGCGCTCGGGACGAGCAAATCGAGCTCGTCCCCCCCGCCGGTCCTTTGAGACCCTAGAATCCTCCGCATGAGCATGAAGATCATCGTCACCGGCGGGTGCGGATTCATTGGCCGCGAGGTCGTCAAGCAGCTCGTAGAGCGGGGTCACGCGATCACCGTGGTCGACGACTTGAGCAAGCCCGAGAGCGCGATCCCCGAGGGCGTCGAGTTCCGTCAGCTCGACCTGACCGACGACAAGGCGACGCTGGAGGCCTTCGAGGGCTTCAGCCACTGTGTGCACCTCGCGGCCAAGATCGGCGGGATCGGCTACTTCCACCGCTACCCGGCCACCATCCTGGCCGACAACGACAAGATCGCCGCCAGCGTGTTCGGGGCCTGCGCCGAGCTGAACTACGAGCGGATCCTCTACGTGTCCTCTTCGATGGTGTTCGAGAACGCGACCGTGTTCCCGAGCAAGGAGAGCCACCTCCCCACGACCCCGCTGCCGCGCAGCGCCTACGGCTTCAGCAAGCTCTCGGGCGAGTGGTACTGCCGCGCCTTCCACGAGCAGCACGACCTCGACTACTCGATCGTGCGCCCCTTCAACGCCTACGGCGTGAACGAGGCCCCCGGCGAAGAGGTCGGCTACGCCCACGTGATCCCCGACCTGGCCAAGAAGCTGCTGGACGGCCAGGACCCGCTCGAGATCCTCGGCAACGGCAAGCAGAGCCGCTGCTTCACGCACGTCAGCGACATCGCGCGCGGCGTGTGCGAGGTCCTGTTCAGCGACGAGGCGCGCAACGAGGACTTCAACATCTCGACCGCGGAGGAGACCAACGTCATCGAGCTCGCGACCATGATCTGGAACCACCTCCTGCCCGAGGGAGAGCCGCGCTTCAAGCACGTCGACCCCTTCCGGGACGACGTGCAGCGCCGCGTGCCCGACGTGACCAAGGCGCGCGAGGTCCTCGGCTACGAGGCCGCGGTGCCGCTCAGCGAGGGCCTCCCTGAGGTGCTGACCTGGCTGGTCAAGCACCACGAGGAGACGAGCCGGTCGTGAGCCAGCGCGTCGTCGTGGTGGGGGTCGGGCGGGTCGGCCTGCCCCTCGCGCTCTACCTGGCCGACCACGGCCACGAGGTGACGGGGCTCGACGTCGACCCCAGCCACGTCGAGTCGATCAACGCCGGGCGGATGCCCTTCCTCGAGAACGGCGCGCAGGAGGTCATGGACCGCGTCCGCGCCACCGGGCGCTTCCGGGCCAGCGTGACGACCGAGCCGGTCGGCGAGGCAGAGGTCGTGATCCTCACGATCGGCACCCCGGTCGACGAGCACCTCAACCCGGTGTTCAACGCGCTGGAGAAGGTCTTGGCCTCGATCGGGCCGCGCCTGCGCAAGGGGCAGCTGCTGATCCTGCGCAGCACGGTCAGCCCAGGCACGACCGAATACGTGCGACGGCACCTCGAGGCAACCACGGCGCTGAAGATCGGGCAGGACCTGTTCCTCGCCTTCTGCCCCGAGCGGATCGCGCAGGGGCACAGCTTCAAGGAGCTGCCCAAGATCCCTCAGCTGGTGGGCGCCCTCGACGACGAGAGCCGCGCTCGCGCGGCCGCGTTCTTCCGGCCCCTGGTCGAGACGGTCCTCGAGAGCGACGCGCGCTCGGTCGAGATCGCGAAGCTCTTCTGCAACGTGTATCGCTACATCGACTTCGCGATCGGCAACGAGTTCATGATGCTCGCCGACCAGCAGGAGCGTGACATCTACGAGGTCCTGCGCCTGGTCAACAGCGGCTACCCGCGCGGGGGGCTCAAGTCGCCGGGCTTCACCGGCGGCCCCTGCCTCTACAAGGACGGGTTCTTCCTCGTCGACCGCACTCCCTTCCCCGACCTGCTCACCACGGCTTGGAAGATCAACGAGTCGGTGCCCGCCTACCTGATCGCGGGGCTGCGCGAGCGGATGGGCAGCCTGGAGGGCAAGCGAGTCCTGGTCGCGGGCTTGGCCTTCAAGCGCGACATCGACGACGCGCGCAACTCGCTCGCCTACAAGGCGATCAAGGTCCTCAAGCGCTACGGCGCCGAGCCGCTCGAGCACGACCCCTACCTGGCGCAGGGGGACTTCGCGGCGCTGGTCGCCCAGGCCGACGCGCTGATGGTGTGCACCAACCACTCGCACTATCAGGAGCAGGGCCTCGCCGCTCTGGCGGCGGGGGGTGAGACCTGGGTCGCCGACGTGTGGAACGTCTACGGCCTGGGTCAGGTGTTCTTCCACGCCCCCGACGACCTCCCCTCGGAGCCCGCATGAGCGAGGACCTGCCGCTGACGGTCGTGGTGCCGGTGTTCCACGAGGAGGACACGATCGGGCGCACGCTGGCCGAGCTGCGCGAGAAGATCGAGCTCCCGCACCAGGTGCTGGTCGTCTACGACTATCCGGAGGACCCCACCGTGCCGGCGGTCGAGGCGCTGCTCGACCACTACGACAACGTGAAGCTGGTCCTGAACGACATCGGCCGCGGCGCCTTGAACGCGATCCGCGCCGGCTTCCGCGAGGCGACCCATCCCGGCGCGGTGGTGGTCGTGATGGCCGACCTCAGCGACGACCTCGCCAAGGTCGCGGGCATGTATCGCCTGATCCAGCAGGGCTACGACCTGGTGGCGGGCTCGCGCTACTGCGCGGGCGGGCGCCAGGAGGGCGGGCCCCTGTTCAAGAAGACCCTCTCGCGCGTCGCCGGCGTCTCGCTGCACGCCTTGACCGGGATCCCCACCCGCGACGTGACCAACGCGTTCCGCATGTACCGGACGAGCTTCCTCCGCTCGGTCGAGATCGAGAGCACGGGCGGGTTCGAGCTCTCGCTCGAGCTGACGGTCAAGGCCTGGGCCTACGGCTTCCGCGTCGGCGAGGTGCCCAGCCACTGGCGCGACCGCGACGCGGGCGAGTCGAAGTTCCAGCTGCGCGCCTGGCTGCCCAAGTACATGCGCTGGTACACCGAGGCCCTCGCGCACCGCTACCTCGGCTCCCAGGTCGGGAGCGGGCGACAGGAGGAGGCGTGAGCGCCCTCGACCCCGCGCTGCGAGCGCGCCTGGCCCGCGGCGAGGTCGTGACCCGCACCCAGCCGGTGGCGGGCAGCAAGACCCCGCGCTTGATCCTCGACGCCATGGTGAGCGCCCCGCCGGCCAAGGTGTGGGTCGTGATCGACGACGGCGAGCGCTACCAGGAGTTCATGCCTCGGGTCAGCGCGAGCCAGGTGCTCCGCCGGGAAGGGGGCGAGGTCCGCAGCCGCGTGACGGTCGCGATGCCCTTCCCGCTCAAGGACCTCAGCGCCGTGACCGACGCGGTCCACGAGGTGGACGCCGAGGCGGACCGCTACGTGCGCCGCTGGACCCTGCGCGAGGGTGACTACAAGCGCAACGAGGGCAGCTGGACCCTGCGCCCCTTCGACGAGGAGCGGACCCAGACCTGGGTCCACTACGAGCTGCACGTCGAGCCCAAGATCCGGATCCCGAAGAAGATCGCCGCGGCCGCCCAGGGCAAGGCCATGCCGGCCCTGATCGACTCGATCCGCCAGCGGGTGCGGCAGCTGGGGTAAGCGGCCGGTCTGGCCGTCCGAGCCTGAGAAGAGGAGGAGCTGTCGCTATGCGACAGCTCCCGCGCGTTTCGACTCGGGCTGGCACGGTGGGCCAACCCGCAAAGCTCTGGCGCCCCTCGCGAGGCGTCCGGACGTGGCGATTTAGGAGGAAAGCAGGAATCAAGGAGGGAGAGGAAGGCTGCGGGTGGTAGGCAGGCGCAAGCAGTCGCTCGAGCAGCGGCGAGAGGTTTGCTGCGTCGATGCCGAGCTCACAGATCCCGGCGACTTCCTGTCTTTCCTCCTTTCCTCTTTTCCTCCTTGATCGCTACGTCAAGCCGCCTCCGACTATCAACGCAGGGGACGAAGGGAAAGCCGCTCCTAGTCCGGGGGCGCCTGCCAGATCCCGCTGTCGGCCAGGCTGCCGCCCATGTCGCCCACGTCGGCTTCGCAGCGGCGCTCGAGCGTCGAGACGTCGTAGCCCTCGGGCAGCGTGCAGCGCTCGACCTCGTCGCTGCGCAGGGAGCGGAGCACGTTGCGCAGCTCGCGGCAGGCTCGCTCGGGGGCGCCGCGATCGCGCAGGACGCCCGCCAGCAAGTAGCGGGCGTCGAGTCGGCGGGGGTCGAGGTAGAGGGCTCGCCGGAGGCTGGTCTCGGCGTCGGCCAGGTTGCCGCGGCTGGCGCGGACCTCGCCCAGGACGACGTGGGCCTCGGTCCTGAGGGGCTCGACCTCGGTCGCGCGCTCCAGCTCGGCGATGGCCTCGTCCAGGCGCCCGCGGCGGCGATGAAGCTGGGCCAGGGCGACGCGCGCCCGCGCCCAGCGCGGTGCGCGGTGGATCGCGGCGCGCAGGGTGCGCGCCGCTCCCTCGAGGTCGCCGGACTTGGTCTGGGACTCGGCCTGCACCACGAGGTCGAAGGGGCGGCTGGCCGTCTCCTCGCGTCGGAAGGCGCGGGTCGGCGTGTCTCCGCTGGAGCTGGCGCTCAAGCGGCCCCAGCGGCCGCTCTCGCTCAGGCGGCGGCGCCGGCGCGTGGTGGTCATCGGGCGGCGGAGGCTGCGGGTCGCCGGATCGGGCAAGGGCGGCACGGGCTTGGGTGCCGGCCGCGGCAGGGCGCGCGTGACCTCGCTGGCGCTGGACGAGATCGGGGGGCGCGCGGCCCGGAGGGGCGCGACGCGTGGGTCCTCGCGCTTGCGGTAGTAGTAGGAGTCTCCCCAGAACACGACCTCGAAGTGGCTCTCGAGCCCGGGGAAGACCTCGGCGTGGCCGAGGAAGAGGGCGCCGCCGGGGGAGAGCGCGCGGTGGAAGCGGCGCAGGACGGCGGAGATCTGGTCCTGGCTGAAGTAGATGAAGACGTTGCGGCAGAAGATGATGTCCCAGCTGCCTTCGGCGGGCCGCGGGATCGCGTCGTGGACGAGGTTGTGCTCTTCGAAGTCGATCCGCGTGCGCAGGGTCGGGTTCATGCGCAGCTGGCCGCCGCCCTGCTCGACGAAGGCGCGGTACTCCGGGGGGATGCCGACCAGCGCCTCCTGGGGATAGGTGCCGCGCCGCGCGCGCTCGAGGGCCTCCTTGACGATGTCGGTCGCCAGCACGAAGTAGCGCGTGTCGGTGGCGGCGAGCAGGCTCTCGAGCACGATCGCGATCGAGTAGGGCTCCTCCCCCGTCGAGCAGCCGGCGCTCCACACCGAGAGGGAGCTGCGGCCCTTGGCGAGGCGCGGGATCACCTCCTGAGCGAGGGCGTCGAAGCTGGCCTGGTTGCGGAAGAAGCTCGTCTTGCGGACCGTCAGGAGGGTGAACAGCTCCTCGACCTCGGCCCGACCGCGGGGGTCGCCGCGGAGGTAGTCGACGTAGGCCTCGGCGTCGGCGAAGCCGCGCCCCTCGAGGCGGTCGAGGAAGCGGGGCGCGAGGAAGCGCCAGCGGTCGTCGGGGATCTCGAAGCCGGTCGAGCTCTCGAGGAAGCGGCGCAGCAGGCGCTCTTCTGCCTCGCGGCTCACCCGAGCAGCTCCGTGATCGCGCCCGCGATCCCCTCGATGGAGAGCACCTGCTCCGCGGCGCCGGCTTCGGCTGCTGCGCGCGGCATGCCATACACGACCGAGCTCTGCTCGTCCTGGGCCAGGGTCCGGCCGCCCGAGTCGCGCATCGCGAGCAGCCCCTTGGTCCCGTCTCGCCCGATCCCGGTCAGGACCACGCCCACCGCGTTGCGGCCGTAGCTGTGCGCGCCGGAGGTCAGGAGCGCGTCGCCGCTGGGGCAGTGCAGGCGGCTCTCGTCCCGGCGCGGCTCGCGCAGCTGGAGGAAGCGGCGGCCTGTGACCTCGGCCATGCTGCCCTGGGGCGCGAGGAGCACGACCCCCTCCATCAGCGCGTCGCCGTCCTGGCCGAGCTGGACCGAGAGCTCGGTCTGCTCGTCGAGCCAGCGCGCGAGGCCCTCCTCGAAGCCCTTGTCGATGTGCTGCACGATCACGATCGCGGCCGGCAGGTTCCCCGGCAGGCGCTCCAGGATCCGCCGCAGGGTCTGAGGACCGCCGGTGGAGGCCACGATCAGGACCACCCGCGAGGCCCGCTTGAAGAGCCCCGTGGTGGGGCGCTGCGAGCCGCTGGCGGTCAGCGAGTCCTTGACCCGCGAGCGGCGCTTGCGGTGCGGATGGCTGATCACCGGCACGGTGGCGAGGAGCTTGATCCGGCGGGCCAGGGACTGGTCCTCTCCGCCGCGCAGCGCCGTGAGATCGGGCTTGCGGATCAACTCGAGGGCCCCGCGGGACAGGGCGCGCAGGCCGAGGTCGACCTCCTGGTCGTAGTACTCCGCGGCCGTCATGAGCAGGATCGGCGTGGGCGTGTTCGCCATGATCTGCTCGGTGGCCTCGAGGCCGTCCATGATCGGCATCCGGACGTCCATCAGCACCAGCTGGGGCCTCAGGGTCCGGGTCAGCTCTGCGCCTTCGGCGCCGTCGCGCGCGACGGCCAGGACCTCGATGCCCGCGCAGCTCTCCAGGTAGGACTGAATCGCGGCGCGGTGCACGCCGCTGTCGTCGACCACCAGGACCCGCACCGGCTCGCTCACAGCAGGCGCTCGAGCGTCTCGCGCAGGTTGGCCGTGCTGAACTCGCTCTTGGGGAGGTAGGCGTCGGCGCCCGCCTGGAGCCCGGCCTCGCGGTCTTGCTCCGAGCCGCGGTTACTCACGATCACGACCGGGACCCCGGCCAGCTTGGGGCGCGCGCGCACGCGCCGGACGAGGGCGAAGCCGTCCAGGCGGGGCATCTCGATGTCGGTCAGGATCAGGAGGGGCTTGATCCGCTCGAGCAGTCCGAGCGCGTCCATGCCGTCGACCGCGACGATGGGGTCGAAGCCGAGGGCCTCCAGCGAGCGGCCCAGCTTCTGGCGCGAGACCAGGCTGTCGTCGACGACCAGCACCGAGCGGCTCTGACGCCGGCGCCGGGGGGCGCGCTGCACGCCTCGGCTGCGCTCGAAGAGGCGGGGGACGTGCAGCTGGAGCGCGATCTCGCCGCTGGGGTCCTGGACCGCGCCCGAGAGCCAGGGGAGCTCGTCGAGGGGCCAGCCGAGGGGCTTGACCACGACCGAGCGCTCCTCGAGCAGCTCCTCGACCACGAGCGCGAGGCGGTCCTTGCCGTGACGCACGATCAGCACGCGCAGGTACTCGGGGTCGGGCAGGACCGGCTGACCGAGGAACTCGGTCAGGTGCAGGATCCGCAGCGTCTCGCCGCGCCACTCCAGCGCGGGGCGCTCGCTGAGCGTGATCAGCTCGTAGGAGTTGACGCGCACCGACTCCTCGACGGACTCGGTCGGGAGCGCGAAGCGCTGGCCGGCCGAGCGCATCAGCATCACGCGCGAGATCAGGAGGGTCAGCGGGAGTCGGATCGTGATCGTGGTGCCTGCGCCGACCTGCGACTGGACCAGCACGTCTCCCTTGAGCTCCTCGACCGCGCGCCGCACGGCGTCCATGCCCACGCCGCGGCCCGAGATCTGGGTCACGCCCTCCTTGGTGCTGAAACCCGAGGCGAAGATCAGCTGCACGACCTCCTCGTCGCTCAGCTCGGCGGCGCTCGCCCCGTCGAGGACGCCCCGCTCCACCGCGAGCCGGCGGACCTTGTCGGGGTCGATCCCGCGCCCGTCGTCGCTGACCTGGATCACGATGCGGTTGCCCTCTTGGCCAGCTCGCAGCGAGAGGGTGCCGAGGGCGGGCTTGCCTGCCTCGATGCGCTCGGCAGGCGACTCGAGCCCGTGGTCGACCGCGTTCCGCAGCAAGTGGCTGAGCGGCGACTTGAGCGAGTCGAGGATCACGCGGTCCATCTCGGTGTCTTCGCCGCTGAGCGTGACGCTCACCTGGCGGTCGAGCTGGCGGGTCAGCTCGCGGACCTGGCGCGGGACGCGGTCGAAGAGGGCCGAGACCGGGCGCAGGCGGACGTCCACCGCGAGGTGCTGCAGGCCGCCGGTGGAGTTGCGCACCCGCAGCAGGTCGCTGCGGAAGTCCTGCACGACGCGCTGGAGCGAATCCGTCACGTCGCGGGCGTCGGCGGCGCCTTCGGCGACGGCGTTGAGCAGGGTCGAGAGGCGCTTCTCGTAGGTGTCGAGGCGCTGTCGAGCGAGGGTCAGGTCGCTCACGATCTCGTCCAGCTCACCCAGGCGGCTGGCCCGGACCCGCACGATCTCGTCCTCCGGGCGCGGCCCAGCGCCGCGCCGATCGGCGCCCTGGGTCTCGCTGCGGGCGCGGACGCGCGTCCGGGTGCTGGCCGTGGTGGGGGTCTCGGGGCGCCCGCTCGCGGCTTCCGTCGGCGCCTCGGAGGGGCGCTGGAGCGCGTCGCTGTCGAGGAAACGCGGCTGGCTGCCGGGGGTGAGCGGGCTGCCGGGGGCGAGGCTGAGCGAGGGCTCGGGGGGCCGGGGCGCGGCGCGGGGCGGCGTCGGGTCGGGCAGGACCTCCTCGGCCAGCACGGGCGGCTCGGAGGCCGGGACGTTGGTCAGGAGCGGCTCGGGAGCGGGGGCGGGACCCTGCGCGGCGACCTTGGCTCGCTCCATCAGGTCGAGGTCGGTCACGTCTTCGCCGGTCTCGCTGGCTTGCTCGACCAGGGCAGAGAGGCGATCGCTGGCCTCGATCAGCAGCTCGAGCCCCACGGCGGGCTGCTCGCGAAAGGCCCGCGCCAGGCCCTCGAGCTCGTGCACCAGGGTCGCCAGCTCGCTGAAGCCGAGCAGGCGGGCCGAGCCCTTGATCGTGTGCAGCTCGCGGTCGACCTCGTCGAGGTGTTCGCCGCGCTCGCCCTCCTCGGCCTGGATCGCGTCCAGGGCGCGCGAGCAGTTGCGCAGCCGGTCGAGGGACTCCTCCTGGAAGATCTCGAGGAACTCCTGGAACTCCTCGTCCTCGACGCTCACGCGGCACCTGCGCGCTGCGCGAGGGCGTAGTCGGCCAGGCGGGTCAGGTCGAGCAGGTAGCAGAGCTCGGCCCCGCGCTGGAACACGGCGCGCAGGCCGAGGCGCTCGCTGAGGGGGTGGAGCACGGCGGGGACCCGGAACAGGTGGCGGGTGTCGCAGCGGATCAGCTGTCCGACCGAGCACACCCCCAGGCGAAAGAGCGCGGCGTCGGTCGCGACGAGCAGACAGTCACCCTCGGGGCGGCTCGGCTCGACGCCCAGCAGACCGCGCAGGTCGCAGCTCACGATCACGTCGTCGTCGCCGAAGTCTCGTTGGGGCTCGACCGCCAACACGTGCTGAGGGTCTACCAGGAGGTGGTAGGGCCCGACCCGAGTGTCCAGGAGCTGCAGTCCGCTGCGTTCCTGCTCACCCTTCATGCAGCCGTCGCTCCACGAGGTCGAAGAGTCGGGGCGGGTCGAGGATCCCGACCAGCTCGGGAGGAGGAGCCCCGACGACGGGCTTGCCGCGCTGCACGCGCAGCGCCCCGCTGTAGACCTCGAGCTCGTCCTGGGGCAGGTTGAGGGTCTCGCCGCGGCCGACGCGCTGGAAGTCGGGCAGGTCGTCGCAGAGCACGCCGATCCGACGGACCCCGTCGTGGATCACGAGCAGGCTCTTCTCCTCGCCCGACGAGGCGGCTTCGCTGCCAGGCTCGAGGAGGGGGCGCAGGTCCACCACGCACACCACCCCGCCGCGGAGGCTGGCGACCCCGCGCACGAAGGAGGGGGCGAGGGGGACGCCGGTCAGGAGCGGGATCTGCTCGGTCCGCTCGACCGCGTCGATCACGACCGCGAGCTCCTTGCCTCCGCTGCGGAAGCGGATCACCTGGTAGCTCTGCTCGCGCAGCTCCTCCCAGCGGCCCGCGGCGCGGGCCTGCTCGGCCTCCCCGAGGAGCTCTTCCAGGTGATCCGGGTTGGTCAGGCCTGCGCCCCGCCTGGCTCTTCGCCTGGGCGAGAGGCCTCGAAGGTGTGGATCTGCTCCTGCAGCTCATGGGCGAGCTCGGCCAGCTCGTTCGAGTAGCCGGTCACGGTCTTGGCCCCGCTGGCGACCTCCTCGCTGGCGCCGGCCACCTCGCGCACCGCGGTCGCGACCTGCGTGCTGGCGCTGCGCTGCTGGTTGGTCGCGAGCTCGATCTGGCGCGCGGCGTCGGTGCTGCGCTTGGTGATGTCGGTGATCCGCTCCAGGCACTCCTCGGCTCGCTTGGCGAGCTCGCGGCCGTGCTCGGCCCGGGTCACGCCCTCCTCCGAGGCGGTGACGGCGGCCTCGATCTCGGCCTGGATCTCGGTGATCAGGCCCTCGATCTCGCTCGTCGACTCCACGACGTGGTTGGCGAGGTTGCGCACCTCTTCGGCCACGACGGCGAACCCACGACCGGCCTCGCCCGCGCGGGCCGCCTCGATCGCGGCGTTGAGCGCGAGGAACTTCGACTGCTCGGCGATGCCCGTGATCAGGTCCGCCACCTTGCCGATGGAGCGTGACTTCTCGCCCAGGTCGAGCAGGCGCTCGGCGCCGCGCTGGCTGGCCGCCACGATCTCGTTCATGCCGGTGCCCACGTCGCGGACCGCGTTGTTGCCCAGCTCGGCGCTGCTGAGCGACTCGTCGGCGAGGTTCACCACGTTCTTGGCGATGTCGGCGATGTGGCCCGAGCTGGCGGCCAGCTCCTCCATCGTCGCCATGGTCTCGGTGATCGCCGCGGCCTGCTGGGTCGCAGACGCGGCCTGGTCGCGCGAGGCGGCCTGGAGGCTGCGCGCCGAGCCGTCGATCCGGCTGCTGGCGTTGCCGAGGCCGTTGACCAGCTCCCCCAGGCGGACGGTCATCTGGACGAAGGCGCCGCGCAGCGTGCCCACCTGCCCGTCGAGCATGTCGCGCTGACTCTCGAGGTTGCCTTCGGCGACGCGCTTCACGCGGCCGGCGAGGTCGCGGAGCATGTCGGAGAGCTGGCGCAGGGTCCGACCGAGGTCGCCGGGGAGGGGGGCCTCGAGGGCATGGTTGCCCAGGTCGTCCCGGGCCAGGGCGTCCGCCTGGCGCGCGAGGGTCTCCTGGCTCTGGACCAGCTCGACGAGGCTCTTGACCAGCAGGGCGATCTCGTTGCCCGAGCTGCCCTCCGAGACGCGGTTCAGCCGCTCGAGGCTGTCGCGCGCCGCCGAGAGGTTCCCCTCCCGGGCCAGGTCGGCCGAGAGCTTGGAGACCTCGTTGAGCGGGCTGACCATGTTGGTCGAGAGGACTCCCATCACCAGCCCGAGGGGGAAGGCGCCGCAAGCCAGCGCGGCGATGGCGATCGAGACCAGCTGGCTGGTCTCGAGCCACACGCAGATGCCGTAGGCCACGAGCGCGCCCAGCACGAGCGCGAGCAGGCCGACGGCCCCGATCTGGCTGGTGAGCGAGAGTCGCTTGAGAGGGTCGATCACTATGGCTTCTTGATCCGGCGATACATGGAGAGGAACTGGAAGAAGGCGTCCGAGGTGAAGAACTGGAGCTTGATCACGGGGCCCAGCCGGATGCTGTCCATGTCGGAGACCTCGAGCGGCGTGTTGGGCTCGAGGCGGTCGCCGTTGAGGAAGGTCCCGTTGGCCGAGCCGAGGTCAGTCAGCTGGAAGGTCTTGCTGTCGCTGGCCTCGTCGTAGTCGAGGCTCAACTCGGCGTGGACCTTGCTGACGCTGCCGTCGGAGATCACGACGTCGCACTCGTCCTCGTCGCGGCCGATCCGGACCGTCTCGGCGTCCTCGCGGCGCGGGTAGACGCGGTGGATCGTGACCCCCTCGTCGAGCCCGAAGCCGTCGCCGACCGTTGCCAGCGCCGAGCGGGTCAGACGCGCGGTGCTCCGTTCGCCGCTGACCGGGACGTGACCCTTGGTCGCCTCCCGGACCAGGAAGGGGTAGGGGTAGGCCTCGACGAAGCCCTCGTCGTCGAGGTCCTTGGCTTCGGCGAGGAAGTCGCTGATCGACTCGGCGGACATGGCTACTCCTCGGCGGGTCCGTGATGACCCGTGTCGACCTTGACCTGCAGCGAAGAGAGCATGTGCTGGATCCTGTTCTCGATCTTGTTTACGCCGACGACATTGTCGAGCACCACCGAACGATTGCTGCCCTGAGGGGTCAGCACGATGCGTCCCGCCCCGCCCACGGGCAGGAAGAGGCAGTGCTCGAAGAGGTCGGTGATCTCCTTGGTCAAGCGGAGGTTGGGCGCGGGGTAGCGCTTGAGGTCGCCCAGGAAGCCCTTGTGGTGCTTGATCTCGTTGTGGCTGATCTCCCAGTAGTCGAACCAGCCTTGGATCCAGACGCCGATGAACACCAGCCCCAGGGACACGGCGAACATGTAGTAGACGTGGGGGTGGGCTCGCAGCTTGAAGTAGCCGAACAGTGCCTTGGCCTTGACCAGCAGGCCGATGTCGTAGTTCTGGTCCAGTAGCAATATCGAGAGCACGGCCACCCCGAAGAAGAGCAGCAAGGCGATGAACTCGCCGCGCGTGAAGTCGAAGCTGAGCGCGAGCAGGTTGAAGATGAACACCCACGTGAAGAGCCGCCCTGGCGTGAGCGAGACCGCGTCCAGGGTTCCGCCGCCCGCGAGGCCGGCGTGGGTCCAGGCGCCGGCGATGACGGCGGCCACGAAGAGCGGGTAGAGGAAGATCACCTTGGGGCGGGCCCGGATGACCACGCGCTCCGGCGGCGGCTCCTCGGTCTTCTTCTTGGGCTTGCTCGGCGCAGGCTCGGCGGGTTTGGGGGCGCTGGGTGGGGGTGGGCTAGCCTCGGTCACGAATCCTCCCTCTCGTTAGAGGCCCATATTAGCCCCGTACCCCTTCGACTTGCGAACGGGCTGGCTGGCCAAACTTTGGTCCGCCGCGTGCGCTGCCTCTCTCAGGAGGTGGCATGAAGACCCCTGTCTCTCACAACGCGAGCCCTCGTCTCTCACTTCGAGAGGGCCGACGCAGAATGTCCTTGCTCGAAGTGATCGTGGCCCTCGCGCTCTTCGTGAGCGCGGCCCTCGCCTTCGGCTCGAGCTTTGCCAGCGACGTCGCCCTCAACGCCGCGAGCGCGGAGGAGGCTGAGGTCGGCGCAGCGCTCAGGACCGAGATCGGCCGCCTGCGAGCCCTCGAACAGGAGGGATATCAGGGACTGACTGGGCTGGACGCCGTCCTGCGCCGCTGCCTGGTTGAGTCGGCTATCTCCTTGAATCACAGGAGCTTGCGCGGCCTGGTCGGCCAGGTCGTGGTCCGGGCGGACCTCGGCGCGGGGGCCAGCGAGCTCTCGGCCGACGCCAAGGGCCTGAACGCCGAGGACGCGACCGGGCGAGCGCTCGCCTTCGACCCTGTTCGTGGGACTTACGACGTCGACGCCATCCAGATCGAGCTTCGGCTCGAGGTTCGCTCCAGGGACGGCACCACGACGCGGGTCGAGCGCCTGCTGCTGGTCAGGAAGGGAGCGAGCACCTCATGAGACGTCTGACGCTGATCGAGATCACCCTGACCGTGGCGCTGCTGACCGTGTTCAGCCTGGCTGGTTGGTCCTTCACCACGAGCATGGTCCGGGCGAGCGGGGACCAGACGGTCCAAGCGACCTTCACCGCCGAAGCCGTTGAGGCCCTCCGAGCGCTCGGCGCCGAGCTGAGCGTGGCTGAGCTCCTCTACCGCGAGGAGGACCTCGGGGTCGACCTCGACGGGGACGGTGACCAGAGCAGCGTGGTGCGCGGAACCCCAGCTGGCCGCGCCGCGCTGGCCGCCCAGCCGGCCCTCTTCTCGACTGGAGCGCGCAGCCTGGCCTACCGCGTGCCCGTCGACGCCGACCTCGACGGCGACGTCCTCGACGACGAGGGCCAGGTGACCTGGGGTGTCCGTGCGCCCGACGGGGCGGTCGCCGGCCTCGACCTCTCGCCCGCCCAGGCCGATCCCGACACCTGCTACGTCGAGGTCCGCTTCGTGTCCCTCGGCGAGCTGCGCGAGGCCGAGCTCGGGGTCGACTATGACCGCGACGGCCGGCGCACCAGCGTGCTGGAGCGGGGCTACCTCGAGCGCCGGATCCACGTCGGGGGCGAGGTGGTGTTCTCTCGCCGCCTGACCGGTGAGCACGTCCTCGTCGGGGGCGCGCTCGGCGCCGACCTCGACGGCGACGGCGCGGGCGATCCCCTCTTCCTGCAGCCCAGCGCAGCCAGTCTGCGCGCCACCCTTCGCCTGGGCGCCGCGCCCCAGGCTCCTTCTCAAACCCTGCTCCGGTCCCAGACCGTCGAGCTGCGCAACTACCGCTAGGAGGAACGCCATGACCTTCCACTCCCGCCGCTCGGCCCTGATCCAGGTCCTGTTCCTGACGATGCTCCTCGCCGGCTTCCTGCTGCTGCTCAGCAGCGAGGCCCGCCGCTCCTGGAGCGTCGTCCAGGACCAGCGGCGAGAGCAGGTCGCTCGCGTCCAGCTCGAGGGCGCCCTCGAGCAGGTCGCCTTCGAGGCCCAGTACGGCGTCGACTCGCAGATCGGCTTCACCGAGCTGCGCGACGGGGCGGGCCAGAGCGTCAGCGGGGGTGAGGACGCCGCGGGCTTCTTCGCGACGCGAGCCGGGTCCGAGGCCGCCGAGACCGTCGAGCTCTTCTACGGCGCCGACGGCCTCCCCGCTGCGGAGGGCGAGGCCGCCCTGCACGTCGAGCTCCGCTCCGCCTACCGCACCTGGCGCAACGACGACGTCGAGCTCGTGATCGACGCCGCCCGCGACCCCGAGCTGCCCCTCCCCCTCCCGCGCGTCCTGGCAGCAGAGCGGGCCAGCCTGATCGAGCCGATCTTCGACTACTACGCGCTCCGGGTCGACGACGCCCCGGCCCGGCTGGCTGAAGTCGAGGCTGGCGCTCGCGGCCGCGGCCTGCACCGGCTGAACGCGGTCTATCGGGTCGAGAAGCCCTCCTTCAGCAGCGCGCTCTACCTCGAGGGAGGCCAGCTGCGGGTCCGTGAGGGCGGCCTCGTCGACGGCCGCGACCACCTCGACGTCGAGCTGAGCACGAGCTACTACGTCGTCCCCTTCGCCAGCCGAGTGGGCGTCAGCGCCCTCCCCAAGGGCAGCGCGGGCTACCACCACTCGCTGCACTACGTCGACCCCGTGACCGGCAACGAGGAGACGATCTTCCGCGACAGCCACAGCGTCTGGAGCGGCAGCGAGCGGGTGGAGGTCGTCGGCGCGCCGCTGAAGGACGCTTCGGGCGACCCGCTCGAGGTCGGCCGGGGCGCGCCCCTCGACTTCTACATTCACAGCTGGGCGGGCAACAAGACCAAGCACCACCTGTTCGGCAACGAGATCTACCTGCCGGGCAGCGAGCACCACGGCAAGAAGTATGGCTACGCCTGGAACGAGATCCTGGTGCTCGACGTGGACAACCTCGCGGCGGGGGCCGACTCCCTCTCGGCGAGCGAGCGCGCCGCGCTGAGCGCTTCCCTGGCGACGAGTCAGAGCGAGCGGGCTAAGAACGAGGCCGAGCAGACCACCCTCAGCGGGAAGATCAGCCCTCTGACCGCCAAGCTGGCCGCGGCCCAGACCGCTCTCGCGACGGCGCAGACCCAGCTCGCCGCCCTCCCCTCCAAGCCCAAGCGGGGTAAGGACCCCTACAAGCAGCAGCGCAACTCGCTGAAGCGAGCCGTCAGCAAGGCCAACAACCAGGTCAAGAAGGTCCAGCGCCAGCTCACGCCGCTGCTCAACCAGCAGAGCCAGCTCCAGCAGGAGGCCGCCCGCCTGAACGCCGAGCAGGCCACGATCTCTGCTCAGCTCTCGCAGCCCTCTGGCGGAGGGGCCATCGGGGACGAGCTCTACGCCTACCTCCAGCGCACGGACCCGCAGCTGGCGGCCAAGATCAAGGACGTGGCGGCCTTCAAGGCAGACCCGCTCCAGGGTCGGAAGGAGGTCGCGACCTACGGGGTCGACTGGGACGGCGACGGCAAGGCCGAATACGACCACGACGTGGACGGCAACGGGAAGCTCAACACCTGGCGCTCGGGCGACGTCCCCCTGGCGGGCTACGACAAGGCGGGCGTGATCGAAGACCGGAACGGCAACGGGGTCCGCGACGACGACGACCGCCGCCTGGCCCAGGCGATCCAGGGCTTCTTCATCGCGCGCCAGAACGACAACGACCCCAGCAACGACGCGATCGACCGTCTCGAGCTCGTGATGGGCTTCGAGGACCTGGACGTCGCCAAGGGCAACCGCCCGGACTGGGACTACAACGACGTGTTCCTGGTCCTCTCGCTCCAGCCGACCGGGAAGGGCGCCTTCGACGACCCGGAGCCGCCCAGCTTCCGCCACGAGACCGGTCTGACCGCCGTCGCCCGCGCGGGAGAGGCCGGCTACGCGGAGGCGATCCAGACCTACGGCGACGACCGGCGCGTGCGCACCGCCCTCGAGCGTGACGCTCAGGGGCAGCTGGTCGACGTGTTCGGCTCGATCGCCTACGAAGCGCGGGGCACGACCTTCCCCGAGCTGCGTGAGGCCTTCCTGGCCGCCCCCGAGGTCGTCCGCCTGGCGAGCGGCGCTGGCCTGGCCCAGGTGGTCGGGACGGCGGACGAAGACGACGAGCGCGAGCCGGCGATCGTCCACGTGCAGAACGCGGGCGGCGCCGCGGCGGTGCTCGACGGCAGCCTCCACGGCCAGGGGGTCTTGATCGTCGACGGCGACCTCGAGATCCGCGACCACGTCGTCTGGCGCGGCGCGATCTTCGTCGGAGGTCGCCTGACCCTCGCCGGCGAACCAGGCCGCGGGGTATGGGTGTTCGGAGCCGCGAGCGCGGCCAGCGTCGAGGTCGGCGACAACTCGCACCTCTGCTTCTCGAGCCAGGCTTTGCAGGCCACGCGGGAATTGGACCCCCGCTTGCGTCCGATCACGACACGCATCGCCTGTTGGCGAGACTAGGAGGCAAGCCCCGTGACAGCGACCTACCAGGAGTACGAAGAGAGCAAGGTCTTCTCGGTCGTCTTCGAGCGACAGAGCTCGCTCGCGGCCCGCAGCAAGACCGGGAGCAAGCCGACCGATGCTCGGCCCGAGCCCTCGCTCGACTCGCAGATCGAGAGGCGTCCTCGAAATGAGAGCTCTACCCGTGCCCCTGAGAATCTCCCCGTGCGGGAGCCGGTCCTGGCGCTCGTCGGGCTGGCCCTGCTCGGCGTCGCAGCGCTTGGGCTGGGCATGGACGAAGAGCGGCCTCCTGCTCCGGCTGCGAAGGCGCCCGCCGCCCTCGCTGTCGCCGAGGAGCAGGCCCCGGTCCGGCTGACGCCCCCGCGCTGGCGCGAAGAGCCGAGCGAGGACTACGCCTTCGTGGCGGCCCACCGGCGGGGCGGCTCCCTTCAGCCGGGTCGAGTCTCCCTGCGGCACTTGGCCAACCCCGTGGCTGGCGCCGCCCAGCGCGCGGCGCTCATGGACCAGCTGGTCCATGAGCGCGGAGGCGCGACCCTGGCCGAGCTGCGCGGACAGATCCTCGGCGCGCGCCCGCACCGGCGCTGCGCGGAGCTGATCCGCATGATCCCCCGCTTCGACGCTCCCGCCGCCGAGCGGCTGGGCCTCCTCCGCGCGGCCGCGGGCCACACCCTCCTCCTGCGCTCCGAAGTGACGCGTCCGGCTCAGCTCTTCGCCGAGCTGCGAGCCCTCTCCCGACGCTCCGGCGTGGGCGGGGCTCTGTGGGCGACCTTGCCCAAGCAGGCCCAGCGGCTCGCTCAGCAGGAGCGCCCCAGCGCCGTCGCGCTGCAGGTCGTGATCGAAGCGCTGCGCGAGGTCCAACGCGCGGGTCGGCTCGCGACCCCAGCAGCGCTGGCCCAGCTCGACGTCGCGCTGCCTCCCGAGCTCGCCGGCGAGCCCGCCGGCCCCGAGGACACCGTGGGGATCGCGCTCCAGCGCGCCCGCGGCCGGCGCTTGCTGCAAGCCCTCTTGCCCTCGCTGCCCGCGGTCGAGCTGGCCCAGGCGCTCCGCCCTCGCACGGTCGACGCCGCCAGCCTGGCCCTGGCCGACCTCGCCGTCGAGCGGATCCCGGGCGCGGCTCAGCTCCTGTTCGACTGCGATCACGTCCAGGGCGAGGCCCGGGCGGTCTCCCTCGGGCGCCTCCCCGGCTACGACGCTCTGGCCGCGCTGACTCAGCGCCTGCTCTCGAGTGATCCCGCGACCCGGGCCCACGCCGCCTGCTCGATCGAGCTCCGCCTGGCGAAGCGCCCGCAGGACGCCCGCCACCTCCGCCACGCCTTGGCCCTCTCCCAGCGCCAGCTGAGGGATTTGGCCGAGTCCCACGACGCCAAGGAGCTGACCTCGCTCGCGGCGGCTTGCGAGGCCGCCGGCGAGGAGGGCGAGCAGATCTTGCACGGCTGGCGCGCTTCGCGCTGCGAGTCCTTGCGGGAGCTGGCTCGGACCGCCCTGGGAGAGGTCCAGGACTCCGGCTCGCTCTGAGCCCTGCCCTTTCGAGCGAGGCGGGCTACTTGAGCGGGAGCGTGATCGAGAAGGTCGTGCCGACGCCGACCTCGCTCTCGACGTCCAAGGTGCCGTCCTGGTCCTCGATCACGCGTCGGCAGATGTAGAGGCCGAGGCCCGTGCCGTGGTCCTTGGTCGTGTAGAAGGGCTGGAAGATCTGCTCCAGCCGGCGCGGCGAGATCCCAGGCCCCGAGTCGCGGACCCGGATCACGGCGCGACCGGCCTCGTCGTCGCGCTCGGTCTCGATCGTCAGGTGGCGCTCGTCGAGCGGGACGTCCTCCATGTCGAGCATCGCCTGCACGGCGTTCACGATCAGGTTGACCAGCGTCTGCTGCAGCTTGCTCGGCTCGATCCGCGAGCGCGGGCTGCGCGGGTCGAGGGCCAGCTCGAGGTTGACCTTCTCCACGCCGAGGTGCTTGCCGAGCACGCTCACCGTGCGGGTGATCAGCTTGTTGAGGTCCTGCTGGCTGCGGTGGGTGGGCTTCCCCTGGCGGGAGTACTGCAGCATGTTGTCGGCGATCGTCTGGCAGCTGATCCCCGCCTCGAGCACGAGGTCGAAGATCTGGCGGATCTCCTTGGCCAGGCCGTCGAGGTTGTCGGCCTCCTGCTCGCGCCCCGAGGTCCGCGCGTCCGCGGCGTTCAACTCGGCCTGCTCGGCGACCATCAGGCCCATCTCGGCGCAGCCCGTGACGCTGGTCAGGGTGTTGTTGACCTCGTGGGCGATCGAGGCCAGCAGGCTGCCGAGGGTCGCCAGGCGCTCGGTGTGGAAGAGCTGCTGCTCGAGGCTCTTCTCGATCGAGCGGTCCGACACGATCGCGACCGCGCCGCTGGCCTTGCCGTCGGCGCCGCGCAGGACCGAGGTCGTCAGGTCGAGGAACATCTTCTTCTGGTCTTGCTCGAGCGCGATCGTCTGGGTGCGGCTCTCGTTCTCGGTCAGGGTCTCGACGAGCTGCTGCAGGACCGGGACGGCGGCGCGGCCGGCCAGCTCGCCGCCGGTGTCCTTGCTCGAGCTGGTCTCCCCCAGGAAGCGCGCCGAGGCGGGGTTGCGGTAGCGGATCTTGCCGCTGTGGTCGATCACCACGATCCCCTGGCCGACCGAGGTCAAGACGTCCGAATAGAACTTCGAGAGGCGGAGCGTCTCCTCGAGGCGAGCGCGCCGGCGCTCTTCGAGCCGGTTGCGGGCGGCGGCGCGGAGGATCAGGTCGCCGAGGACCTCCTCCGCGGCGGCCTCGAGCTCCGCGCCGCTGGGGAGGTAGCCCATGGCGCCCCAGGAGGTCGCGCGGGCCGCCGCGATCGCCGAGTCGCGCTCGCCGAAGGCGATCAGCGGGAGGTGGGGGTAGCGGCCCCGCAGCTCCTCGAGGACCGCGGGGTCGTCGGGGACGAGGGCGGCGTCCACCGGCGTGCGGCGCGCAATGCGCAGCGCCTGGTCGAGGTCGGGAGCCCAGGTCGCCTCGTGGCCGAGGTGGGTCAGGGCTCGCTCGAAGGGGCGCCCGCCGTCCAGGGGAGACACGCAGAGCAACTTCATGGGGCCATGTTGCGCGCTGGGGCCTGCCCTCGCCAGGTGGCGTTGGGCGCCGGGTTGGGATAGCTTCCCCGGCATGTCAGGCGAACGGATCGCATTGGTCGAGGACAGCGAGGTGGTGCGCCGCTTCGCGTCGAGGTTGCTCCGCCACAAGGGCTTCGAGGTCTCGGAGTACCCCGACGGCCAGGCTGCGCTCGACGTCCTCCTGGGCGAGCCGCCCGACCTCGTCGTGTCCGACATTCAGATGCCGCGGGTGGACGGGCTCGAGCTGACGCGCAAGCTGCGCGACCGCTTCGACAAGCGCACGCTCCCGATCGTGCTCGTCTCGGTCCTCTCGGACGAGGAGGACATCGTGGCCGGCTTCGAGGCCGGCGCGAACGACTACCTGATCAAGCCCTATCGCACCGCCGAGCTCCTGGCCAAGATCGCGGTCCTGCTGCGCGAGCGGACCTATCTCCGCCAGGAGAGCGAGCCCGAGCTGCCCGTCATGGAGGGCAGCGGCTCGAGCGCCTTCGAGCGTGCGTCCGTAGGCCTCGACGAGGATGAGACCCAGGTTCGCCCAGTCGACGGCCTGCTCCAGCCTCAGTCCGCGCAGTACTTCTTCGATCAGTACCGCGTGACGGGCGAATACGGCCGCGGCGGCATGGGCACGGTCTACATGGCGAGCCGGCGCTCGGACGACGCGCCGGTGGCCCTCAAGGTGCTCGCGCCGAGGCTCTCGGGGAATCGGACCGCGATCGCGCGCTTCCTGCGCGAGTGCCGTCTGCTGGCCTCGCTCAACACCCAGAACGTGGTGCGGGTCCTCGACCACGGCTACGACTCGGGGCGCTACTTCCTCGTGATGGAGGCCGTCGACGGGGAGTCCCTCGATCGGATCGTGCTGCGCGACGGCCCGCTGCCCCAGCTGGCGGCCGCCGACGTCTACGCCCAGGTCGGGCGCGCTCTCCAGGAGCTGACCGATCACGACCTGATTCACCGCGACGTCAAGCCGGCCAACATCATCCGCGGCAAGGACGGCGTGGTGAAGGTGGTGGACTTCGGCCTGGCCAAGCACACCAACGAAGCGACCACCCTGACCGACACCGGCTACGCCCTGGGCACGAGCTACTACGTCGCGCCCGAGGTGATCGAGGGCGGCAAGGCCGACGCCCGCAGCGACCTCTTCGCGACTGGCGTCAGCATGTACGAGTCGCTCACGGGGCGGCGGCCCTTCTCGGGGGTCGTGCCCTACCAGATCTTCAAGCGGATCGTGGCGGGCGACCTGCCCCACCCCACCGAGTTCCGCAAGGACCTGCGCCCGGGGCTGGTCGCGATCCTGCTCAAGCTCCTCGCCAACGACCGCGGCGAGCGCTACGCGACGGGGGAAGAGCTGGAGCACGACCTGCGCGAGTGGTTGGCTGGGCCCGAGGCCGACGAGCTGCGCGCGGAGGGGGAAGAAGACGGACCGGGACCTGGGCGCTCCCTGCTGGACAGTTCTGCCGACACGCCCCCGCCCTAAGTCCTTTCCCCCTGGACCGTCAGGGCGGATTCGGACGTGAACCTCGGCTGGGGCCGGAACCGCACCGCGGAACACCTTGTCGACCGATCGGGATCTACCTACCGTCTGAGGGTCGGGGAGGTCCATGAGCGTCGAGATCGAAGATTCCCAGCGGGCCCAGCGCCCGGCGTCCCTCTCGTCGGGGACAGCGGGTAGCGAGCGCCAGCGAGCGCGCGCTCGGCTGAGCTCCTCCGGCGGTGGTCGGCCCAGCGGGGCTCCCTTCCGCGACGAGTGCACCGAGACCACGGCGGTGTGCGAGGGCGGGGCTGGGGTCGGCCGAGTCTGGCACCTGGGCGAGGTCGTCGACGAGCGCTACCGCCTGCTCGAGCTGCTCGGAGAGGGCGGCTTCGGGGCCGTCTATCGCGCCGAAGATCAGGAGCGCGGAGAGATCGTCGCGCTCAAGGTGTTGGCCCAGTCCCGCCTGGAGCGGAGCGCGCGCCGCTTCCGCCACTCAGCCGAGCTGCTCTGCCTCCTGCGGCATCCCGCCGTGGTCGCGGGCCTGGGCTTCGGACGCAGCCAGGGAAGCGACTACCTGGTGATGGAGGACTTGCCCGAGTCCTACGACCTGCGGGCCCTGCTCGAGGTGCGCGGGCTGCTCCCCTGGCACGCGGCGGTGCAGCTGACGAGCGAGCTGGTGAGCGGGCTCCAGTACCTGCACGAGCGCGGGGTGATCCACCGCGACGTGAAGCTCAAGAACGCCCTCCTGACCCAGCGCGGGGTGGTCCTGATCGACTTCGACCTCGCCAAGGCGATCTACGCCGAGAGCTGGGCGGAGGAGGACTCGGGGCCGATCGACCTGCGCAGCCCGGCCCTGCGCCTGGCGCTCGAGGCGAGCGAGTCGACCCAGCTCGGCTTGACCGGGACGCCGCTCTACATGTGCCCCGAGCGCCTGGAGGGCGGCGCAGCGACGCCGGCCTCGGACCTCTACGCCGCGGGGCTGGTGCTCTACAAGCTGCTCACGGGCCAGCTCCCTCACCAGGGCAGCCTCCCCCAGGACCTGCGCGAGCTGCTGGCCGCGCGCCGCCAGGCGCCGCCGAGCCTGCGCGAGGACCACGGCCTCGACGTGCCGCAGGCCCTCGACGCGCTGCTGGCGCGGGCCCTCTCGCCGCTTCGGGCCGAGCGCTACGCCCTCGCGGGCGAGCTCCTGGACGACCTGGGGGCGGTGCTGATGGGCGGCGGCTCGCCGCCCACTCCAGCGCCTCCCCAACAGGACCGGACCCTCTTGGCCTGAGGCCTAGCCCTGAAGCGTCACCAGAATCTGGGCGATTCGAGCTAGAGGGCGCTTGGCAACGGGGCTGCAGCTTGTGCAGCCGGGTCTCGCCCTTCGACACTCTGT
>MDTG01141484.1_pt1 | contig 49434 bp, 48 predicted proteins | sample 811421 | NCBI WGS metagenome assembly MDTG01 (sample SAMN05326645, study PRJNA326480) | marine metagenome | isolation source: seawater | place: Pacific Ocean: South East | collected 2011 | reverse complement strand
GGCCAAAAGATGGCTGGGGCGGCAGGATTCGAACCTGCGGTACACGGGATCAAAACCCGATGCCTTACCGCTTGGCTACGCCCCAATAAAAATTAGAATAATATTACGATGGAATTGTGCTTACACGTCAGTCCACTGTCAACGCTAGTTGAACATCCATTTGTCAATAATTATATTTATATCGGTGTCAGAATTACTCATTTTGAGGATATAGGGCATTTTTTGCCCTGAAAATTTTCGATAACGTGAGATGTTAATCTCCCAATTACCTTGCTGAAGCCAGCTCATAAGGCCGTTTTCATCAACAGTAAATTCCTTTTTGGCTGAAGGGTTTGGGATTCCTAATATCCAGTATTGAAAACTATTGATGGGAATATGCCATCCATAAATATTAAAAATATCTGTTTCTGGGTTTTCTAAAACTGATTTATTACCATTTATATCTGTCAAAGATACGATAACACCGTTACTTTTAATCTTTAATGCGCCAAATCCTATCGGACCGTTTAATGTTAAATAAGATTTATTACTTGTCTGAATCCAATGTAACTTTCCATTAAAACCTTCTTCTCCAACTTTTATTGCAATACGACTTCGAAACTCCCAACTATCTAATTTATCCAAAAATTCCTGTCGTGAATCAAAGCTTTCAATGAATATAGGTTCATTAGATAATTTCAAAGCTGTGCAGCTGGACAAGATTATGCAACATGCGCTTATTTTTGCTAAGCGAAAAAGAAATATTTTATGGCGATTCAGTAAAATATCGTTTACGAACATCTTTTATTAGCTCACTTGTTGGCAAAGAATTTTCTGCATATTTAAGAATCTGATAAGCTTCATTATATTGCTCAAGTACGACTAAAACTTCAATAATGTGAGAAACAACTTCTGGATCTTTAAGTCTTAAATAAGCGCGACGCAGTTCATTAAGTGCCTCATTATATCGTCCTGTTTTAAATAATATCCATCCAAGACTATCGATAATTGCAGGATTATCAGGATCTAATTTTAATGCTTTTCGAATAAATCTTTCACTCTCAGCAAACCTTTCGTTGTTATTAGCTAGTGTGTAGCCTAGCGCATTGAGCATTTCAGGGTTGTTTGGCCAGCGCTTTACCGCAGCTCGATATGCAGTTACTGATTTATCAATCTGACCAGCAAGAACCATAGTTTTAGCATACATAAAAAATAAGTATTGGTTTTCTGGGCGAAATTTTATTAATTGGTTATATAAAAGAATTGCTTCTTCATAACGTTTCAAAGAAGATAATAACTGAGCTTTTAACATTAAAGCATCAACTGCATAGATTGGTGATTTTTTTTTAAATTCTTCTAAAAGGATAAAAGCACCCTCAGAGTCATTTAATTGATAGGCGAGCAAAAAGCTTGCTTCACGATGAGATAGTTTCGCATTTTCTCCAAAGTTAACTTGACTATATAAACGTATAGCACGTACGTATTGTTTTCGATGATGTGAGATTCTTGCAAGATAAAATAAAGCATCCATTCGATAATTAGCAGAAACTAGTAAATCTTGAAAATTTTCCCACGCAGCATTAAATTGATTTGAACGATAATAAATAATACCCATTAGCTGAAGCGCATCCTCGCGACCATTTTGTTCAATAAGAACCTGGTTAATCTGCCCTAATGCATCCTCATCTCTGTTAACCATTATATAAAGATTTGCTAACTCTATTCTGGCATCTGGATTTGGCTGAGAGCTGTCGCCAATAAAATACTCGAGGTAACTTATCGCTTCATTTGCTTTTCCTTCAAACATCAAAGCTTTGGCATATAGAAATTTAGATTGGTGAAAATCAGGTTTTAATTTTAAAGATCGAATTAGTTGTTTTTTAGCATACTTTATTTCACCTGCTTGAAGAGCCAAAAAAGCAACAGCATATTGTGCTGAAGCTGATTTAAGATATGGCTTTGCTAGAAGACGCATCAATCTATCAGCGCGTTTTGGGTAACCCTCTTTACTTAAATAGTTAGCTAGTGGTAATAAATTTTCAGTAGGCACCTTCGAACTCATTTTTAAATATTTTTGGAAGTTAGATTTTGATTTTTTTAATTTATTTATCCGAAAATAAATCTGCCCTAAGATAAAGCGAACTTCTTTACTGCCCCCATCAAGCTTTAACCAGTGTTTGGCAGATAATAATGCTTCTTCATGAAATCCATAAGTTAACCCAAATCGAATTGCCATTTGCGCGATTTCAATACTATCACTTGACTTAGCCGCCTTTCGATACTGGGTCGCAGCAACTGAATAATCATCGGAATCTAGAGCCCTCTTAACTTGGAATAAGTGCGCATTGACCGTTGAATTTGAATCCTGGTTAGCAAAAACTGAGTCAAAATTAAAAAAATTAATTAAAAAAAATATAAAAATTATACAGCTAAGCAAATTGTATCGATGTTTTTTTAGCATAAATATTTCTTCTATATAAGCCAACGACGCGGACTGCAGGCCGCAATGAGAATGGTTCTCAAAAACTGTTTAATTTTATTTATAAATACTTTAGCAAGACAACAAAAAAATATTTTAAAGAGACAAGGATCTAGTAGCTTAGTTCGCTTATGATATGTATTTTTTAATCCTTAGATGTCATATCGGCACTTTTAATTTATGTTATGACGCTGCAAATTATTGGGATAAACCATAACACGGCACCTGTCGAAATTCGCGAGCAAGTTGTTTTCTCGGGAAAAGATATTGTGTGCGCACTCAAAAGTGTTGTTAAGTTACCCGGCGTTAGTGAGTCTATTCTCTTATCAACTTGCAATCGAACAGAATTTTATATCATTGCGAATATCGATTGCAGTGAAGAATTACACCAATGGTTAATTAACGAAAAGAATCTAGGTCAAGCTTTTTCAAATTCTATATTTACAAGAAGTAATGACGCAGCAATAAGACACATCTTTAGAGTTGCCTCTGGACTTGATTCAATGGTGCTTGGGGAAACTCAAATTCTAGGACAATTAAAAGATGCTTTTCGCCAAGCACAAGATGTCGGTACCTCAAAAAATAAACTCGGCCGTCTAATGCAGCACACTTTTTCTGTTGCAAAAAAAATAAGAACAGACACCCAGATTGGTGCGCGTCCAGTATCAATAGCATCTGCAGCTGTTAACCTTGCTAATCAATTTTTTGCTGGATTTGAAAAACGAACAGCATTACTAGTAGGTGCGGGAGCTTCAGTGGAACTACTTGCGAAACATTTATTTAATAAAAATATTGGCCAATTAATTATTGCTAACCGCAGTATTGATCAAGCTCGAAAATTAGCAAGGCACTTCAATGGAATAGCTATACCGCTCTCAAGAATAGAGAGTACATTACATAAAGCAGATATATTGATTTGCTCAACTGCTAGCCCTGAGCCAATCATACGAGTTTCTCATGTGGAATCTGCCATAAAAAAACGTAAGAGAGAGTTAATCTTTGCAATTGATATCGCAGTTCCGCGAGATATTGAAACAGGCGTTGGTGATCTCAGAGATGTTTATCTTTATTCTATAGATGATCTAGATAAGGTAATAAAACAAGGTCAAGGCAATAGAAAAGCGGCGGCAATTGAAGCAGATATGTTAATTGATGAAGAAATAAAACGTTATCTTAATATTGAATGGTCCAAACAAGCAGTGCCTGTAATAGCAGCTCTTCGTGACCATTGTGAAGGCATCCGTAATGAAGTAAATGGATTAGCTCAAAAACGATTGGTGCGAGGTGAATCTCCAAATGATGTTATAGAATATGCAACTGCAGCAATAATGAAAAAAATTCTGCATGAACCCAGCGTAACATTACGTAAGGCAGGTGAAGAATCCAATGAAGAACTTATTGCTGCTGCTTTTGCGCTTTTTAGTCTTAAAACTGATAACAAAGAGTAATTAGTGAAAAATACTATTCGCTCAAAACTGGAATCTGTAAATGACCGCTTTGAAGAAATAGCAGGTCTTTTAGCTGACCCTGAAGTTATTAAAAATAAAAATAAATTTAGAGAATTATCAAAAGAGTATTCTCGAATAGAGCCTGTGATTAAGCTTTTCAATGAATATCAAAAATTATCTATAGAAATTACAGCGGCAAAAGAAATGGTTAGAGATGCTGATAATGAAATAAGTGAACTAGGCCGTGAAGAATTAGATATTGTTACAAACCAACAGGAATCCCTCTTCTTGCAGTTGCAGAAATCGCTTATCCCTCCTGATCCTTATGATGAGTCGAACGTTTATCTTGAAATTTGTGCTGGAACAGGTGGTGATGAAGCTGCTATTTTTGTAGGTGACTTATTTCGTATGTATTCACGTTATGCGGAGAATACTGGCTGGTCAATTGAAATATTATCATCTAGAGAGAGTGACCATGGAGGTTACAAAGAAATTATTAGTCGTATGACGGGCAATAGTATTTTTGCAAAATTAAAGTTTGAGTCTGGCGCACACCGAGTTCAGCGAATACCAACTACTGAATCTCAAGGGCGAATTCACACATCAGCTTGCACAGTGGCAGTTCTGCCAGAACCAAATAAGGTTGAAGAAATTGACATAAACCCATCAGATCTTCGTGTAGATACCTATCGAGCATCTGGCTCGGGAGGGCAACATGTTAATAAAACAGATTCTGCAGTTCGATTAACTCATTTACCGTCTGGAATAGTAGTGGAATGTCAAGACGAAAGGTCCCAGCATAAAAATAGAGCGCGTGCTTTATCTTTACTCCAAGCTCGATTACTTGATAAAAAAATAACTGAGCAAGAAGAAAAACATGCTGCAAAAAGAAAATTACTTGTTGGAACAGGTGACCGATCTGAAAGAATTAGAACCTATAATTTTCCGCAAGGACGAGTTACAGATCACCGGATAAATCTTACTTTATATAAACTCAATGAAATAATTGAGGGCGGGCTTGATCAGGTTATTGAACCCCTAAATGATGAACATCAGGCTACCCAGCTTGCTGAATTAAATAATAATTAATATCAATAATAAAATTAAATCTTTTTTCTCAAAAAATTAAGCAAATCTGAACGTGTAACAAGGCCTAAAAATTTATTGCCATCTAAAATTACCGTAAAAGGTTGATTATTTAGTATTTCTATAAGGTTATTAACACTATCTTCTTTGTCTAAATTTGCAAAAGATAATTCCATTACCCCTTCCACAGTTGAGAGCATCAATTCAGGTCTTTCATGAACAAAATTAATTATAGTTCTCTCTGTTATAACACCTAATAAATGTCCATCATCTACAACAGGTAACTGCGAAAAACCTGAATTTCTTAATCGATTATGCGCTGTTGTTAATAAATCTTTAGGGCCTACAGTAACTGTTACACCTTCACTGTAAGGGCGGCCTATAAAATCTCTTAAATCTCCACAATGCTTACGTTTAATAAATCCATGATCTTCCATCCAAAAATTGTTAAATAATTTAGATAAATATTTGTTGCCTGTATCACAAGCAAAAGTAACAACTCTTTTCGGCTCAGTTTGTTCACGACAATATTTCAAAGCTGCAGCTATGCATGTTCCAGATGATGGTCCTGCAAGGACGCCCTCTTGTCTTAATAAATTACGTGCTGCCTCAAAAGACTCAGCATCACTTATTGCATAGGCCTTTGTTACTTTTTCAAAATCAGCAATATCAGGAATAAAATCTTCACCTATTCCTTCAACAAGCCAATTACCTCCTGCTTTTAATTCACCCTTATTTATCCAATCTGTCAAAACAGATCCTTCCGGGTCCGCTAAAATTATTTCAACATTCGGAGCATTCTTTGAAAGGTACTGACCGATACCACTTACAGTGCCGCTGGATCCGACACCCAATACAATAGCATCAAGATTCCCATTCATTTGCTCAAATATTTCAGGGGCTGTTCCTGTTTTATGTGCTAAAGGATTATCAAAATTACCAAATTGATTTATAAAATAAGCATTCTTTTCCTCTGCTATTTTTTTTCCAAGATCTTGATAATATTCAGGATGGCCGCGCCCTACGTCAGATCGTGTCACAATAACTTCTGCACCCATAGCGCTCAAATTAAATATTTTTTCTTGGCTCATTTTATCAGGTAAAACGAGAATGAGGTGATAGCCTTTACGCGCAGCGACCAAAGCAAGACCTAATCCTGTATTCCCAGCAGTAGCTTCTACCAAGGTATCTCCAGGCTTTATATCACCTCGCTTTTCGGCCTGCTCAATCATTGAAATACCGATGCGATCTTTTATGGAGCCTCCCGGATTCATTAGCTCAAGCTTAAGAAATAAGCGGCTCATACCTGTATCGATATTGGTCACTTCAAGCATCGGCGTTTTGCCGACCATATCAAGAATGTTGGAATACACTTTCATAGATGCATAAAATACATTGTTATTTCCAAGTAAGTCTACACTACATGCGATTAGATGCTGTCAAAAAAAATGCTATATCACGTTTATTGGATCTAAGTGATTCTGCTTCATTAGATATTGAGATTCTACTGAGTGAAACAATTGATGTACCAAAAAGTTATTTAATTGCTCATCCTGAATTTGAATTAGATGAAGTAACTAATCATTTATTTGAGGAAAAGCTTCAGCGTCGCATCAATGGAGAACCAGTTTCTTACATTACAGGAACACGAGAATTCTGGTCACATAATCTTCTTGTCAATTCTTCAACTTTAATCCCAAGACCGGAAACTGAACTTTTAGTAGAATTGGCTCTTGAAAAGATTCCATCAAACTCTAAGTGGAAAATTCTTGACCTGGGTACTGGAAGTGGAGCTATTGCAATTTCAATAGCTTCTGAAAGATTAACATGTCAAATCACAGGGACGGATATAAGCTCTGATGCTCTAACCATGGCAAAAAAAAATGGGCAATGCGCTAAACTTTCAAATTTAGAATTTCTAACTGGGAGCTGGGCGGCGCCAGTTAAGGATAGGTTATTTAATATAATCGTATCAAACCCACCATACTTAAAAGATGACGATGATGCTCTTACAAAGCTAAAATATGAGCCAAAAAGAGCACTTGTGTCAGGTTCTGATGGCCTAGATGATATAAGAATTTTAGCTAGTGATTGTGCGAGCCTTCTTGTTCGAAACGGATGGTTAATGATTGAACATGGTGCAAACCAAGCGGATGCTGTGAAAAATATTTTTGAAGATGAGCAATGGGCCAATATTAAGTGTCATAATGATCTAGCAGGTCGCCCTCGCGTGACAGTAGCTCGACATAGTGGTAAATAAGCATTAATAATTTAACTTTCAAGGTGTTGTAAATATTATGATAAATATTAAAACTAACCATGGTGATATCAATATTGAACTTTTTGAAGATGAAGCGCCCATATCAAGTGAGAATTTTCTTCAATATATTAAAGATGGCTATTACAATGGAACTATCTTCCATCGTGTAATCCCAAACTTTATGATTCAAGGCGGTGGCATGGATGAGAATATGATAGATCTTCCAACCCGCGATCCAATAAAAAATGAAGCAGAAAACGGCTTAAAAAATGATCGAGGCACGCTTGCAATGGCTCGAACTAACGTTGTTGATAGCGCTACCTCTCAATTTTTTATAAATCTTAATGATAACGACTTTCTTAATCATGGTGACAGAGATTTTGGATATGCAGTTTTTGGTAAGGTTATTAGCGGCATGGAAGTTGTTGACTTAATTGCTAAAGTTGATACTGGCAATCATAATGGACATCAAGATGTTCCTCTTGAGGCTGTAGAAATATTAGAAATAACAATAAGTTAGAAATCCTATATGTTAAGCCGGGATGCTAGGCATTTAGCTCTAAATCAAGTAGGTTTGAGTGGTCAAAAAAAAATTTCTTCTGGTACTGTCTTATTAATAGGTGCTGGAGGTATAGGATGTGCAGTGGCTACTTACCTCACTTCGAGCGGAATTGGTCACATTAAAATCAGTGATTTCGATACAGTTGATGCCACAAACCTTGGTCGACAAATTATCTATACTCCTGGTGATCTTGGGCAAAAGAAAGCAGAAGTTGCAGCCTCTCGCCTTCGAGTGTTTAATCCTAATATTCAAATCACTTCTATAAATGAACGTCTACAAAATGAAGCCTTAATGTTTCAAATAGAAAGTTCTGATGTTGTTATTGATGGAAGTGATAACTTTACAACTAGACTTCAAATTAACCAGGCTTGCGTATTAGCTAAAAAGCGCTTGATTTCAGGTTCAGCGATTCGTCTTGAGGGGCAGCTTGCTGTTTTTGGTCCCTCTTATAAATATTCACCATGCTATCAATGCTTATATGACAAAGATGATGAATCTATAGGCAACTGTGTAGGAAATGGAGTTTTATCACCTGTTCCAGGCGTTATTGGAACATTGATGGCAATTGAAGCTCTCAAATACTTTGTGGGTATTCAGACAGATACCTCAAAATTACTTTTATATGATGCTGCTTTATCAGAATTTAAATCTCTTAAAATTAATAAACAACATATTTGCCCTATTTGTAATTAAAGATTATTTTTAAAACAGCTTAATCTACATGCCTTAAGAAAGCTTTTTCAAACCTAATGCATTACATATTGCAAATGTAATTTCTGATCTATTCAGAGTATAAAAATGAAAATCTTTAATGCCCTCAGATTCAAGATACTTAACTTGCGCAACTGCAGCATTAGTGGCAATTGTTTGGTGTATTTTAGAATCTTCATCTAAACCTTTAAATTGTAATCTCAAATCTTTAGGAATTTTTGTGCCACAGATTTTAGCGAACCGTTCCATTTGTGAAAAACGTGTAATAGGTAAAATCCCTGGAATAATTGCAGACTCAATGCCAGCTTGACCACAAAGATCGCGAAAACGAAGAAATTTATCAGAATCAAAGAAGAATTGTGTAATAGCATTACTTGCACCTGCGTCTAACTTTCGTTTTAAATTGTCTAGATCGAAAAGAGCATCTTTTGCTTCTGGATGGACTTCAGGATAAGCAGCCACGGAAATATCAAAGTCAGCAACTTTTATTAAACCTGCCACTAAATCAGAAGCGTAAGCATAACCCTTTGGGTGAGGTATATAAGATTTGCACTCTTTTGGTGCATCACCCCGTAGTGCGACTAAATGACGTATGCCCATATCCCAATATCTGCGTGCAATCTCATTTATTTCATCACGAGTTGCGTTAACGCAAGTAAGGTGTGGAGCTGGTGTAAGGTTGGTTTCATTTATAATTTTTGATACTACCGAATAAGTTCTTTTTTGTGTTGAACCATCAGCACCGTATGTTACAGATACAAATTGAGGTTTTAAGTTAGATAACTTACCTAAAGATTGCCATAGCATGCTATCCATCTCATCATTACTTGGTGGAAAAAATTCAAAAGAAACAGAAGGAGTAATTTTAGCAGCCATAAAAAATAAGACGAAAAAAATTAACTATTGAAGTTTATCTTTAAGTATCTGATTGACTTGGCCAGGATTAGCTTTACCTTTTGTTTTTTGCATAACTTTTCCCACAAAAAAACCTAAAACTTTATCTTTGCCAGCCCTATATTCTTCAACTTGATTTGGGTATTTGTTAATAACTTCAATTATAACCAATTCAATCTCATCACTATCTGTAATTTGTTTTAAACTTTTGGTACTTATAATTTCATCAGCAGAACCATCGCCATTCCACATAGAGTCAAATACTTGCTTTCCTATCTTTTGTGAAATTGTTTCATCATTGATTCTATTCAATAAACCTGCAAGATCATCAGACGAAACCTTGCTGTTATTTATATCTAAGCCATCTCTATTTAGTGCACCCCCCAAATCTCCAATTACCCAATTTGCAGCAACTTTTGTACTAGCTTTTGTTGATTTAACAACTCTTTCATAATAATCAGCCAATGGTCGGCTTGCTGTCAGAATTGCCGCATCATCGCTTTTCAATTCATAATTGGCAACAAATCTAAGCATCTTCGCATTTGGAAGTTCCGGCATGTTCACTCTGATGTGTTCAATATATTCATTACTAATTTCAACGGGCAGTAAATCTGGATCTGGAAAATAACGGTAATCGTTTGCTTCTTCTTTTGATCGCATAGACCGCGTTTCATCTTTATCAGAATCATATAATCTTGTTTCTTGAATAACTTCCTTATTATCTTCTATTAGATCAATTTGACGTTCTACTTCAATGTTAATAGCCCTTTCGATGAAGCGAAAAGAGTTTAAATTTTTCAATTCTGTTCGTATCCCAAGCTCTTTTTGCCCTTTCGGTCTAACTGAAACATTTGCATCACAACGAAATGATCCTTCTTGCATATTTCCATCAGATATCTCAAGATAATGCACTATGCTATGAATCTTTCTCAGATAAGTCACTGCATCCTTAGCGGACCTTAAATCAGGTTCAGATACTATTTCAAGGAGAGGGGTACCTGCTCGATTTAAGTCGATACCAGAAGAAGTTTCAAAGTTTTCATGAATTGATTTACCTGCATCCTCTTCGAGGTGAGCGCGTGTAATACCAATACATTTATCTGTCCCATCTTGACCAGTGATATGTAATTTACCACTCTCAATTATTGGTAACTCTAATTGACTAATCTGATAACCTTTTGGTAGATCTGGGTAAAAGTAATTTTTGCGTGCAAAAACAGAGCGGGGTGCCACTGAAGCATTCACTGCCAAACCAAATAACACTGCCATTCGAATTACTTCTTCATTTAACACTGGAAGTACACCGGGATACCCCAAATCGACAAGGTTTGCCTGAGTATTAGGTTCAGCGCCATAAGCTGTTGATGACCCTGAAAATATTTTACTTTTTGTAGCTAATTGAACATGTATCTCAAGCCCTATAACTACTTCCCAGGAAGTATTCATTTGAATGCCTCTGGACAAGCTTTATGCCAAGCAGTCACTTCTTGATATTGATGCCCACATCTCAATAAAATCTGTTCTCCAAAATGAGGTCCGACAAGCTGTAATCCAACCGGTAAATCATCTACAAAACCACAAGGTATGGACATGGCTGGTAAGCCTGCTAAATTCGCACCAATGGTAAAGATATCGTTGAGATACATTTTTATTGGATCATCAAGTTTTTCACCAATTTTAAAAGCAGGCGATGGTGTTGTTGGGCCTGCAATCAAATCAACACTTGAAAAAGCTTTTTGAAAATCTTCTGCTATTAATTGGCGTACTTGTTGTGCTTTTACATAGTAAGCGTCGTAATATCCTGCAGATAAAACATATGCACCCGTCATAATTCGGCGCTTAACCTCATCTCCAAAACCCTCACCGCGAGATCGACAATATAAATCATGTAAATCTTTTGGATTTTCAGCACGATAACCAAAACGCACGCCATCAAAACGCGATAAATTAGAGGAACATTCAGCGGGCGCCACAACATAATAAGCTGGAACTGAAAGATCAATATTTGGAAGGTCAATTTCTGTAATTAAAGCTCCTAATGATTTTAATTCAGAAATAGCATCTTGAACTAAATTAAGCGTTTTTTCATCTGATCCATTCTCAAAATGCTGCCGAACAATACCAATACGCATTCCTTTAATAGATTCATTGAGATCCAATAAATAGTTAGGAACCCGACAATTAATTGAAGTTGAATCACGCCTATCAAACCCGGCAATCACACCAAGCATTTTGGCAGAATCTTCAACTGATCGAGTAATTATGCCTGCTTGATCAAGACTTGAAGCAAAAGCAATCATTCCATAACGAGAAACACGTCCATAAGTTGGTTTCAATCCAACTGTTCCAGTGAATGCTGCAGGTTGGCGGATCGAACCACCTGTATCAGTTCCTGTTGAAACTGGAGTTAGTCTAGCAGCTACAGATGCAGCTGAGCCGCCAGACGATCCGCCTGGAGTACATTCAAGATTCCAGGGGTTATATACTGGCCCAAAAAAACTTGTTTCATTTGATGAACCCATTGCAAATTCATCCATATTACATTTGCCAAGAATAACAGCGCCCGCATCTGATATTTTTTTCACTATAGTTGCATCATAAGGCGAAATAAAATTATTCAGCATCTTAGATCCACATGTTGTTTTAATGCCCTGAGTACAAAAAATATCTTTATGAGCTATGGGTAAACCATTTAATACTCCAGCTTTTCCATCTAAGCGAGCTTTATCAGCATTTGCTGCTGACTCTAACGCTTCAGATGCTGTGACTGTAATGAAGGAATTTAATCTCTCATCTTGCGCAGCAATTCTTTCAAGAAACAATTTAGTTATCTCTACAGAAGTAAAATCTCCATTCTCAAGACCCTTTGAAAGTTCTGTTAATGTTTGTAGGTAAATATCCATTAGTCTAGCACTTTAGGAACAAGGTAAAGCCCATCAAAAACCTCATGAGCGTTTTTTTGATAGTAATCTCTTTTATTAGTTTCAGTGATATCATCAATACGTAATCTCTGAATAGCATCCACAGGATGCGCCATAGGCGTTATATCTGCGGTATTTACAGTAGATAATTGATCAACAAAATCAACAATTTTAGATAACTTTTCGACGCTCTCAGCATACTCTTCATCGCTAAGATTAAGCTTTGCAAGCATTGCAATATGTTGGACCTGCTCTTTATTAAGTGACATATGATTATTCAAGGGCTCAAGATGTTGTTAGTAAAACGCTTTTTAGTGAGTACGTAATAATACACCGCGCCTTGTGGAATGTCGTGGGCATTGTTAAATTAGTGATTAAATTCCTGATGAGATGTAATTCAATATGTTAAAAAATATCATGGGTTATTTTTCAAATGACCTTTCCATCGACCTAGGCACCGCCAATACCCTGATTTACGCACGTGGAACAGGGGTAGTATTAGATGAACCATCCGTTGTGGCAATTCGTGATGATTCTAGTCGGGGCGGCCGAACTGTTGAAGCAGTTGGTGCAGAAGCCAAAAATATGCTTGGTCGCACACCTGGTAATATTACTGCTATAAGACCATTAAAAGATGGAGTTATTGCTGACTTCACAGTAACTGAGAAAATGTTGCAACATTTTATTCGAAAAGCACATCCATCTCGTTACTTTCGCCCCAGTCCACGTGTATTAATTTGTGTTCCCTACGGATCAACACAGGTGGAACGCCGAGCAATCCGCGAATCTACTGAAAGCGCAGGAGCACGCAAAGTTTATCTTATTGATGAACCAATGGCTGCCGCGATCGGAGCGGGTATGCCCGTTCAAGAAGCTCGAGGGTCGATGGTTCTTGATATAGGAGGTGGTACATCTGAGGTAGCAGTAATATCACTAAACGGAATAGTTTATGCTTCTTCAGTTAGGATTGGTGGTGATCGTTTTGATGAAGCAATAACGAGTTATGTTAGACGCAACTATGGCATTTTAATTGGTGAGGCAACGGCGGAGCGTATTAAACATGAAATTGGGTCGGGATCTCCAGGCCAAGAGGTACGAGAAATTTCAGTAAAAGGTCGTAATTTATCTGAAGGGGTTCCTCGTAGTTTTACGCTCAACAGCAATGAAATATTAGAAGCTTTACAAGAACCCCTTCAAGGTATTGTGGGTGCAGTGAAAGAAGCACTAGAACAAACACCTCCTGAATTAGGAGCAGATGTTGCAGATCGTGGCATCGTACTTACTGGGGGTGGGGCTTTATTACGTGATTTCGATAAACTACTTATGGAAGAGACAGGGTTACCAGTTGTGATTGCAGATGACCCTTTAACTTGTGTTGCTCGTGGTGGTGGTCGCGTGATTGAGCTTATTGATGAACATGGCCCTGCAGTATTTGGTTTGGATTAATGAATATTCACTTAATTATTTCTAATGGTTGCCCCGCGCGAAAATAATAAAAGCCCTGTTCGCTTTTCTATCCTAGGATTTAAGTTCCTAGGATTAATAATCCTTAGTATATTGTTAATGTATTTAGATAATCGTAATGATCATCTTGGTTTAGTACGTAAAGGTATAAGCGCTGCTATTTATCCAGTTCGAATGTTGGTTGATTCTCCATTTCAACTTTGGGAATGGCTCGAAGAATCAATCTCAACCAGAAGCGATCTTAAACAGAAACTTAACAAACTCAAATTAGAAAAACTTTTAACTGATGGGCGTTTACAAAAACTTAGTTCGCTTGAAGCTGAAAATAAGCGACTGCGAGCGCTTCTTAACGTAAGACTTAAAATCTCTGATAAAACACTAATAGCAGAAATTATGTCTGCAAATGCAAATCCTTATGATCATAGTGTAGTTATAAATTTGGGTACAAAAGATGGTGTATTTGATGGTCACGCGTTAATAGGCTCAGATGGGGTTATTGGACAAGTTATTAAAGCAGATTTATTGTCTTCAATTGCCATGCTAATTAGTGATACAGATCACGCTCTTCCAGTTGAAGTTAATAGGAATGGATTAAGAACCATAGTGGTTGGTACAGGCACAATAGATACCTTGGAGCTCCCGTTTGTAGTCAATAATGCTGATATAAATGTAGGTGATTTGTTGGTAACCTCAGGTTTTAGTGGCACCTTCCCAGCTGGTTATCCTGTTGCAATCATTAACTCAGTAACTCGTATACCACATCAATCATATGCAAAAGTAACTGCAACACCAGCAGCTTCATTAGGCCAGACTCGCGAGGTTCTACTTGTATCTTCAGAATCAATTCAAAGCTATAAGTTGAATGAGAATGAATAGAGTTGCCGATAGATTGCCTGCCTTGCTTACGTTCTTAATTGGGTTGATTTTAACTTTATTACCACTACCATCAATTATTGATCCATTTCGCCCGAGCTGGATTGCATTACTTATTATTTTCTGGGCTATTTATTCACCTCAAATTTGGAGTGTTGGAAGTGCCTGGATTATTGGTATATTTATTGATGTTACTCAGGGATCATTTTTAGGGCAGCATGCCCTTGCATTCAGTTTCATTGCTTTCATTACTATTCGTTTTCACTTAATTATACGTTTTTTTCCGTTACTGCAATTAACATTTACAATTCTTCCAATCCTCGCAATATATCAATTTTTATTATTTTGGATTAATGGAGTTGGCGATAATAATGCACCACTTTTGAACTATTGGGGGCCAGTTATTTCTAGTACGGCTCTATGGCCGTTTATTTTGATTTCCTTATCAGGATTGCGAAATCGAATATGATTTGGAAAAAATTTTTATCGCCAATTAAGGATCACCACAAAGAAAGAACACTCTTCATAGGTCGTGCAATTATAATTTCAGTATTATTATTTTTTTTAATGGGCCTTGTGGTTGCTAGACTAATCCAGTTGCAAGTATTCAACCATGAATTGTTTGCAGAAAAATCTCAAGGTAATCGTATACGTATACAAGCTGATCCTCCTATTCGTGGATTAATATTTGATCGAAATGGTGAAGTAGTTGCAGAAAATCTTCCGGCTTACCAACTCGAACTAATTCCTGAACAAGTAACTGATATAAATAATACTTTAGAGAAACTAGCTTCTCTTGGGCTTATCGACTATCAAGATATACCTCGCTTTAAAAAACAGAGTACGAATCGACAAAGATTTAAACCAGTTACCTTAAAATTTCGAATGACTGAACAAGAAATTGCAAATTTTGCAATTCATCGTCCACGCCTTCAAGGAGTAAATTTTCAACCCCGACTTGTGCGTCATTATCCTCATGGAGAATTGTTTGCACACGTAGTTGGGTATGTTGGTGCATTAAGCATAGAAGACTTTAAACGCTTAGATACATCAGAATATGCTGGTAGTTCTTACACTGGAAAAACAGGAGTCGAGATAAGCTTTGAAAATAAATTACATGGTAAAGTAGGGTTTAAGCACTTGATGACTAATGCACGCGGAAGACAGGTACCTGCAGATAAAACTAAGCTTTTGAGCTCATTACCAATGGATGAAACACCTTATCCAGGATTAAATGTTTATTTAAGTATAGATGCTAGATTACAACGTATAGCTTCCAAAGAATTGGAAGGTAAAAGAGGTTCTATAGTAGCTCTTGATCCAAGAAATGGAGAAATACTCGCTTTAGTAAGTATGCCATCTTTTGATCCTAATATTTTTTCTCTAGGTATGAGTAAAAAACAATTTAATGAACTCGAAAAAGATCCAGATCGCCCGCTTTTCAATCGTGCAGTGCGAGGCGCTTACCCACCAGGATCGACCATTAAACCCATGCTTTCTCTTGCTGCTCTAGAAACTGGTGCGACCAATCTAACACATAGGACTTTCTGTAAGGGATATTTTCAAATAGAAGGAAATAAGCGTCGATATCTTGATTGGAAACCACAAGGACATGGTCATGTAGATTTACAAAATGCGATCGCACAATCATGTAATGTATATTTTTATGAAATCAGTGATGAGTTGGGTATAGATAATATGCATAAATATTTGACTCAATTTGGCCTTGGTAAAAAAACTGGTATTGATATTTTTGGAGAGCAAAATGGTCTCATTCCAAGCAAAGAATGGAAGCAAAAAACTTTTAATGATCTAGATGATAAGCGTTGGTATCATGGAGAGACGGTTATAGCTGCAATTGGTCAAGGATATATGCTTGCGACTCCCTTACAGCTAGCTTCCGCAGTAGGAACGTTAGCTCAAAAAGGAAAAAGGTTTCGCCCATATATTGTTACTGCTACAGAAGATCCGATTAGCCGCAACAAAAACTTTGTGGATCCTTTCTTAATAAATAATGTTGGTATCGACAATGAACAATATTGGAGTGAGGTCTTAGAAGCAATGCACAAAGTCATGCAAGGTCCAATGGGAACAGCAAAAGCTGTCGGCGTTGGTGCTAATTATAAGATGGCAGGAAAGAGTGGTACAGCTCAGATTATATCTGTAGATCAAAATGTAAGTTTTGACAAAAATGAAATCGAAGAAAATCAAAGAGATCATGCTCTGTTTATCTCATTTGCACCATTTGAAAACCCGCAAATTGCAGTTGCAGTTATTATTGAAAATGGTGTCAGTGGAAGCAGTGTAGCAGCACCTATAGCTAAAACCATTATGGATGAATTTTTAAAAAGCCAAAATGTGGCAAATTAAAAAAATATTACTCAGCAAAACTATTTGTACTGATGGGATCTTCTAAAATTGTTTAAAAAATTAAATATTGATTTTCCACTTCTAAGTGGTCTTACGATGATATGTAGTTTTGGATTAGTTGTGCTATTTAGTGCCACCGGGGAAAACTACACATTACTTTCAAATCAAATAGTTCATATGGGTATCGCTTTCCTTGCGATGTTTATTGTTGCTCAATTATCGCCTGAATTTTTGAGAAGATGGAGTCCATGGATCTTTATTATTGGATTATTTTTACTCTTGCTGGTCCTGACTATTGGTGAAATTGGCCAAGGAGCTCGCCGATGGCTAAATATTGGTATTCGATTTCAACCCTCAGAAATAATGAAGCTAGCAGTTCCAATGGCTACTGCCTGGTTTCTGCATGAAAGAGAAATGCCTCCAAGATTTAAGCACATCGCAATTATTGCTGTACTAATATTGGCTCCAACTTACTTGATAGCAAAACAGCCTGACTTAGGCACATCTCTTCTAATTGCTGCCTCAGGAATTATTGTTATCATTCTTGCTGGTATGTCCTTTAAGCTTATACTCAGTTTAGGGATATTATCTATTCCTGGTGCATTTTTACTTTGGAATTTCATGAAAGAATATCAAAAACAGCGAGTACTAACATTATTTAATCCTGACAGAGATCCTCTTGGGGCTGGCTACAATATTATACAATCTAAAATTGCAATTGGATCAGGAGGCCTTTTTGGTAAAGGATGGTCAAATGGTTCGCAAGCACAGCTCGAATTTCTCCCAGAAAGACATACGGATTTTATTTTTGCCGTTTTAGGTGAAGAGTTTGGGCTTTTTGGAGTCATTGGACTGCTATCACTTTATATGTTTGTAATTGGGCGAGGCCTATACATTGCAATTCAAGCTCACGATACTTATTCCAGGTTGCTTGCCGGTTCAATTAGTCTTACTTTTCTTGTTTATGTTTTTATTAATACTGCAATGGTAACTGGGATAGTTCCAGTTGTGGGGGTTCCCTTGCCATTAGTAAGCCTGGGAGGAACATCAATGGTGACGTTAATGGTTGGATTCGGTATTCTTATGTCGATTCAATCAAATCGGAAGTTATTACCTCGCTAATGAAAACTTTTAACCTAAAAATTATTAGCACAATATTATTTCTAAATACTCCTGTTTATTCTGCAGATACAATACCCATTAATCTTGAACAAGATAATGTGATCGAATTTATTGATGAAATGATCAGAGATCACAAGTTTGATCGTGCATATCTCAATGAGATACTTAGTAAAGCAAAAATAAAAAAAAGTATTATCAAGCATATATCAGCGCCGGCCGAACGCACACTTAGTTGGAAAGATTATCGTAAAATCTTTATCACTAACGAACGCGTTAATATTGGTGTTAATTTTTGGAGAGAAAATAAAAAAATGCTCGAACGTATCGAACGAGAGACTGGCGTTTCGATAGAAATACTGGTTGGCATTATTGGAGTTGAAACTTATTTTGGTCGTATTACAGGTAAAGACCGTGTTATTGACGCATTAGCGACACTAGCATTTCAATATCCTCCACGTTCAAATTTTTTTAAAAAAGAATTAAAACATTTCTTTATTCTTACTCGAGAAGAAGAATTAGACCCATTAATACCAATGGGATCTTATGCAGGAGCAATGGGTAGACCTCAGTTTATGCCTTCAAGTTTTCGTGCATATGCTGTAGATTCTTCCGGAAATGGAAAGCGGGATATTTGGAATGATTGGGCTGATGTTAGCGGCAGCATTGCAAATTACTTTTTGGCACATAAATGGCGTAGTAATGAAGAAGTAGCTGTAAGAGCCTCTCTAAGTAAAAACTGGAAAGGTAAAATTCCTAGGCCAAATAATATATTGAAAATATCAAATACTTTAAAATCCCTAGAAAATGAAGGGGTTCAGTTCACAACCGACTTACCTAAAAACAATAGAGGTGAACTTCTAACCTTTAAAGGTAAAAATGGTTTGGAACATTGGGTTGGATTCCATAATTTTTTTGTTATCACAAAATATAATCGCAACGTGATGTATGCGCTTGCTGTGCATCAATTGGGGCAACAAATTTCCAAAAATATAAATTTGAAATCTAATGATGAGTTATAGGAATAAAAATTTATTATTATTCTTTTTGATGGTTTTCATGATTGGGTGTGGAGGTAAAAAAATACAACGTGATGGGCCTGGAAAATCAATCATTCCTGAAATACCAGATGATGCAGTTCCAAAACCAGAAGCTAGAAGCAAATACGGTAATGGACGTGATCTCGGAAATGGCCCTCAATATGAGGTTTTAGAAAAAACTTATACAGTTATGGAAAACAGCTTTGATTACCAAGAAAGCGGTGTTGCTTCATGGTATGGAAGTAAATTTCATGGAAATTTAACCTCAAATAGAGAAATTTATGACATGTATAAAATGACTGCAGCTCATAAGACTCTGCCTTTACCGACTTATGTCCATGTTAGAAATTTACGCAATAATAAAACCATTACCGTTCGGGTTAATGATCGTGGTCCGTTTGTAACAAATCGTATAATTGATTTATCGTATGCTGCTGCAATGAAACTTGATATGGTTAATGATGGTACTAGCTTAGTGGAAGTTACAGCTATTAATTTTGATAAACCAACAAAAAAAACTTTACCGCCAGTTGCAACTACTCAAATCTCACCAAATCAAATTTATGTTCAAGTGGGAGCCTTTAAAGAACTCAAAAATGCTGAACGACGTCTTTCTGAGCTTCTAAATTATAGATTTAATAAAGCTTTCATACATGAAGAATTTATAAATACTGAGACTTTATATCGTGTACGCATTGGTCCTATTATTAATGTTGCTCAATATGATTTACTTATTAAAAGCCTTGAAGCATTTGGTATTAAAGATAAATATCTTATTACGGATTAGCCAAGTACAATAATTATTAATTATGATTATTAAAAGAAGAAATAACATGCCTATTAGATTTTTCAAAGTTCTCATATTTTCATTTCTTTTCTTATTTTCAACACTTTCATTAGCACAAAAACCTATGCCAACTGCTCCTATAATTGGAGCTAAAAGCTATTTAGTCATTGATAGCAAAACAGGATATGAGATTGCAGCATTTAATGCTGACCTACCTTTAGCACCTGCAAGCCTCACTAAGATAATGACAACCTATGTTATTTTTAAGTCTTTAAAGCAAGGTCAAATTTCGCTTGAAGAAGAGGTAATTGTCAGTGAAAAAGCATGGCGTACAAAAGGTTCGCGAATGTTTATTGAGGTTGGCAAAAAAGTAAAAGTAAAAGATTTATTAATGGGTATCATTGTTCAATCAGGTAATGATGCCAGTGTGGCACTTGCAGAACATATTGCTGGAAGCGAAAGTGTATTTGCCGAATTAATGAACCAATATGCAGCAGCACTGGGAATGAATTCAAGTATTTTCCAAAATTCAACAGGACTACCAGCTAAAAATCACATTACATCAGCACATGACCTTGCAATATTAACGCGCGCAATTGTTGAAGAGTTTCCAGAATATTATAAATGGCATGCAATTAGAGATTTTACATTTAATAAAATTAAACAAAATAATCGAAATGATCTGTTGTGGCGAGATGAAACTGTGGATGGAGTTAAGACAGGCTACACTGAAGCCGCTGGTTACTGTTTGGTAGCATCTGCAAAAAGAAAGGATATGAGAATTATTACAATTGTTCTTGGAACATCAAGCAATAAAGCACGATCTGATGGTAGTCAAGCATTAATAAATTATGCTTACAGATTCTTTGAAACTAAGCTTTTATTTAAAGCTGGTCAAAAAGTATCTGAAGCAAGAATTTGGAAATCTAAAAATTTATATTCAAGTTTAGGTGTATTGGAAGACCTATATATAACTTTAAATCGTGGCTCATATGATGATTTGCAATCTCAGCTTGAGATTTCTTCGGCTATTATGGCGCCTATAGTTGCTGGACAGCCTGTAGCTAATCTAAGTTTAATCCTTGATGGAGAAGAAATTCTTGTGGCCCCTCTTCGAGCTCTCGAAAACAACCCTTTAGGAACATTTTGGCAAAGAACAAAAGATACAATCAATCTTTGGTTTGAGTAATATGATTGAAGATTCCTTAATTGATTTTCCATGCAAATTTCCAATAAAGATAATGGGAAGAGATACACAAAAATTTCGTAATACGGTACACAAACTTGTTGAAAAACATGCAGGTCCGATCGATAAAGACTCTATAAAGATTAATTTAAGTGATGGCTCTAACTTTGTAGCAATGACAATAACAATAACAGCATCTAGTCAACAACAACTTGATGATATTTACCAAGATGTTTCAAGTCATAATGACGTATTAATTGCATTATGAAGGCCATCTTTCGTGGTAGACAAGATTATATTCCACTGTGGCGAGAAATGCAGGATTTCACAAATAATCGTAACGAAAATACTCCTGATACAATCTGGTTCGTTGAGCATCCTCCTGTTTTCACTTTGGGACTTAATGCAAATAAGGAGCACCTATTATCGCCGGGGAAAATTCCTGTCATAGAAGTAGATCGGGGAGGTCAAGTAACTTTTCATGGCCCCGGTCAATTGATGGTATATCCATTAATAGATTTGCAGCGCATGAAAGTAGGAGTCCGTGATCTTTTAACTGCACTTGAACAAAGTATCATCGATCTTGCAGCTAGCTACAGCATTGACGCAACTAAACGCCCAGAAGCTCCTGGTGTTTACGTAAATAATAGAAAACTTGCCAGTATAGGACTAAGAATTCGCCGAGGATCCAGCTTCCATGGCTTGGCGCTAAACGTTTCTATTGATCTTGAACCCTTTGAAAGAATTAATCCTTGTGGCTATTCTAAAATGAAAATGGTTGATCTGCAGAGGCTAGGTATTAATTTAAGCTTGGAAGATGCTGCTGGTGATTTTTTGCCATTATTTTTGAAGCAAATTAGTTTTTTTCAAAGATATAAAAAATTTTGAAAAGATTTTTTTATCTAAGAATAAATTAAAAGATTATTGATTTTTTAAATCGGTGAGGCGCTCAGGAGTTCCTATGTCAGACCAAAAACCTTTATATATAGAACCATTGATTAAATTAAGCTCGGCATATTTTCGTAATAATGGTGTAATTGAAAATTTACCCTGGCGGCAACCATCAAACAATTCTGCCCTATATTTAGCTACACCACTAAACTTTAAATTTTGCACATTACTATTTTTAATTTTTCCATCAATAAGATCAAAGTCGCCATGCTCAAAGTAACTTGGTGATGGCACAAGAATTAAATGGCCTAAACTTTCTTTAGGTAAATTTATTGTAGGTATTGGCATATCAGTAAAAATATCAGCATTTATAACTATAAATTCTTTTCCAAGCAAACTTAAAGCATTAAAAATGCCACCACCTGTCTCAAGAATATTATTACCCTCGTCACTAAATTCAATCTTAAGTTTAGAATGTATCTTAGAGGATAAATTTTCTTTGATTTGCTCACCCTTCCAGCCAATATTAATTATTACATCATTTATACCTGCCTCATAAATCTTTTCTAAATGTCTATCAAGTAGAGTTTTTCCACGAACCTTAGCAAGCGCTTTTGGTATAGAGTCTGTTATTGGTCTTAACCTTTCTCCACGTCCAGCAGCAAGAATCATAGCCTTCATCTTGTATGAGCCAAAGTTTGCATTATCTTTCCTCTAATAAGATTATCGATAAATGCAAGCTCAGGATATTTTTTTGTAATTTCAACAATATAACTGAGTGTAATGTGAATATACTGCATATAACTTGACTTTTTTTCTCGGTAATTCAAACGACAAAAAATTCCAGCTATCTTTAAATGTCTTTGTAAACCCATTAACTCAAAGTTAGTCATAAATTGATTTACAGATAGATAACTTAAAATATTTTTATCCAAATTTTTATGAAAATAAAGCGCTAAAGAACGAATCTGATCTGGAGATCTTTTTATATAACAGTCTTTTAGGAGGCTAACTAAATCATAAGTTAACGGTCCTTTTACTGCATCCTGAAAGTCTAAGATACCTGGATTCTTTTTTGGTAAAACCATAAGATTTTTAGAATGATAATCACGATGAACAAAAACCTGTTTTTGTCCTAAAGCATTCTCAATTAAAAATTCGCAACATTCTTGCCAATCTTTTCTATCAAGTTTATTAAATTTCAAATTTAAGTGTTTGTTACAAAACCATTTTCTAAATAGTTCAAGTTCAAAATTTAATAAGCTATTATCATAACTTGCTAAATTGTCTTGATATGAAATGCCTCTTTTCTGCATTATCAATATTGAATCTATTGCATCAATGAGAAGTGTATTGGCTACATCAGGATTTGATGTAAAAGCATTAAAGTACTGCTCATTCCCCATATCAGAAACCAGCAAAAAATTATTTTCCACATTAGTTTCAATTATATGTGGTACACAAAGATTCATTTTTTTTAAATATTTTGCTATTTGAATAAATGCTAAACAATTTCCACCTAATGATGCATCTACTGCAATAAAACTCTTGGTCCCCTTTTCTAATCTAAAATAACGACGGCTACTTGCATCATTCTTTAAGGTTGAGATTTTAGCTCCTGCTACTAGCTTAATGCTGCTTATCCATTTACTTAGCAAAATTAGACGAAATTTATCAGTATTTTCATGATTGTTAATCGATACTCTCCTGAACACATTGAAGCATAAATAAAACTATGCGAAGGTAACAAATAAGATTGCTTGTTAACATCCCATCTAAAATGACTTAAGCCAAAATTTAACTCGAAATCATTTTGATCTCAAAAATATTAATATCTACATGCTTGCTTTTAATTTTAATAAATGTAAACGCAGCGGCCTCTAATTCTTGCCAAACATCACTTGGCAAGCCGCTTCTGGCTGATTCAAAGATGAAGGCTTCAATGATTTTAGATTCTGAAGTTATTCAACTTGAAGCAGGTCGCTTCGAGTCTACCTTGGGTGATTCACCATTAGCATTCATGTCAGGGGGAGTAATACTTAGGCATGATAAGCAACTTATGGGCGCAGATAGCGCGCAATATAATCCTTTGAGTAAAGCCCTAATTTTAGAAGGTGATGTTCGTTACGAAGATCCTGGCACTCAAATAAATAGTGATATAGCTGAGTTTTCTTATGGAAATGGTCATATACAATTTGACGGGGCAACATTCTTAGTCGGTGCTAGCAATGGTCGTGGATCTGCAGATGTCCTTGAAATAAGCCGTAATGGTAGGCTGGAATTAGGTGATGTTGAATACACAACCTGTCCATTTGGATCTGAGGACTGGTTAATACAAGGAAAGTCGATCGTATTAGATACAAAAAAAGGTATTAGTTCTGTTAAAGGAATGAAACTTAAATTTAAAGGTTTGCCAATCCTATACTCACCATATCTATCTTTTCCATTAGGTAATACCAGAAAATCTGGATTATTAACTCCAGAAATTGGAAGTTCAGGTCGAAGCGGTAATGAGATTCGTTTACCTTGGTATTTAAATATTGCACCTAACTTTGACGCAACTATTACGCCGAGGTTGTTGAGCAATCGAGGTGTGCAGGTTGCAGCGGAATTCCGATACTTAACAAAAAAAAATAAAGGTTTTATTGCTGCAGATTATCTTCCTGATGATAATCTTATAAACATAGCTCGCCATCAATTTAAACTTGAGCATCAGACTTTATTTGGTAACGGTTGGCGTAATCAAATTAATCTTAATGAAGTGTCTGATAATCAATATTATGAAGATCTCGGTGGTAGTTTGAGTATTTCTAGTGTTACTCACCTTAATCGAAGTATACGTTTGGACTATTACTCGCCAAACCTTTCAATACTCGGGCAAATTCAAGATTATCAAACAATAGATGATGTTATCTCAGAAAACCAGAAACCATATCGACGTCTTCCACAAATTCTGATTAATGGTAATTGGAGTATGCCTCTTGGTTTTCGATTTGGTTTTGATGGAGAAGCCGTTAATTTTGACCGTGACATCGGTGTAACTGGATGGAGATTTAATGCTAGCCCAAAATTAGAAGTACCAATAAAACGACCAGGTTGGTTTTTTACGCCTGCTATTGCGCTTGATCATACATTCTATCAATTAAAAAATACCTTACCTAATGAACAAACAAGTCTATCAAGGATAACTCCCATAACTAGCGTGGATACAGGTTTATTTTTAGAGCGAAGCATGAAAAATTCTAAACGAATACAAACTATTGAGCCAAGATTACTTTATACATACATACCACATCGTGATCAGGATAATCTGCCAATTTTTGATACGATAATACCCGATTTTAATCTCGTTCAACTTTTTCGAAAAAATCGTTATTTAGGCGTTGATAGAATCGGAGATACCAATCATTTCAGTGTTGGTGTAACAACTAGAATACTCAATCTTTCATCAGGTAGAGAATTAATGTCAGCAACTATTGGGCAAACTAGGTACTTAAGCGATCACACTGTTAAATTAGGCAGTCAAAATATACTAACTGATAAAACTTCAGATTATATAGCTCAACTTCGTATTTTATTATTTAAAAATGTGAACTTTGACTTTGGCCATCAATGGGGTTCTGGAAATGAAAACACAACAAAAACTGAAGCAAGACTGCAATACAAGCCTTCAAATAATAAAGTATTAAATATTTCCTATCGTTTTCGTAAAAACTCTTTAGAGCAAGCTGATCTTTCTTGGTCTTGGCCGCTAGCAAATCGATGGAACTTTGTAGGTCGCTATAATTTTTCATTACGTGATAAAGAGGTTCTTGAACAATTTTTTGGCTTAGAATATGAAAGCTGCTGTTGGGGTTTGCGTCTTGTTTCGCGTCGACATCTATCTACACGCAACGGAGCTTATGATTCATCATTTGGCTTACAATTAGTCCTAAAAGGTATGACTAGCGTTGGAACAGCAGCTGACAAACTTCTTGAACGTGGTATTCTTGGGTATTCTGCAGATATAAGGTAATAAATTTTGTTAAAAATCAAAATCTTATTCACAATAATAACTTTAATTATAGCGCCAATTGTAATTGCTGATGACCATAATGAGGACAATTCATTATTAGATGGTATTGCGGTAATAGTAAACGAAGGTGTGATCTTAAAGAGTCAATATATGGAAGCTTTGGATCTAATCAAACAGCAAGCGGCTGAACAAAAAATGCAATTACCTCCAGAAGCTATTTTAAAAGAACAAATAATAGAACGGCTGATTATTACCGAACTTCAAATGCAACGCGCAAAAATGATTGGATTAACTGAACAAATATCTGATCAATATTTAAATGACTCGATACAACAAATTGCCGATCAAAATGGTATTCGCTTTGAAGAAATGCCTGAACTGCTCGCAAAAGATAATATAGATTATGCTGAATTTCGTGAAGGCCTCCGTGAAGATTTAACTCTTAGAGAGCTTAAAGGCATTGAAGTGATGAGAAATATCAGGGTATCGGAACGTGAAATTGCACAATGCAAACTTGATATTGAAAATAATGTTGTAATCAATTCTGATTGGCAATTGTCACATATACTTTTATCAATCCCTGAATCAGCTTCATCAAATAAGGTGTTATCTATTGAAGAAAATGCTTTGGAAATTTTTAAATCACTTCAAGATGGAACAGATTTTCGTGAGCTTGCGGCTCTTCATTCTGATGGTTCAACAGCGCTTCAAGGTGGCTCACTGGGTTGGTTAAATGGGCAGCAAATTCCATCAATTTTTATAAATGTTTTACAAAATTTGAAAGCGGGTGATATAACTGAACCGTTTAGAGCTCCAAACAGTATGCATATCGTTAAAGTCGATGATGTTCGTTCAACAACCGAGCGTAGTGAAATAAATCAATCCAAAATTAGACATATTTTAATTGAGCCAAATGAGATTATTGATGATGCAACTGCGAAACAGCAACTTGAAGAAGCCATTGAAAGCATAAAAAAAGGTGCTGATTTTGGTATATTTGCAAAACTACTATCAGATGATGTGGGCACCGCCAATCTAGGTGGTGATCTTGATTGGCAAGAAACTTCGAATTTTACTTCCGAATTTAAAGTGGCCGCAGATTCGGCTGAAATCGGTGTATTAACTGAGCCCTTTCGTACTCAGTATGGTTGGCATATTCTCGAAGTTTTAGATCGAAGAATTTATGATAATACCGAAGAAATCAAAGAAATGAATTGTGTTGGTCGCATTAGGAATAGCAAGCAGGAAGAAGAGTCTTTGCTCTGGCTGCAAAGAATGAGAGATGAGGCTTACGTAGATTCACGCATCTAATTATGAAACTAAATAAACCTCTTGTTATTACAGCTGGAGAGCCAGCAGGTATCGGTCCTAAACTGTGCTCATCACTTGTAAATACAAATTTATTAAATGAAATCGTTGTAATTGGTGATGCATCCTTACTCGATGATAAACTTAAAGTGATTGACACACCTTTTCCAGCGCCGGTGAAAGCTGGCTGCCCAGATCCAAGAAATGCAAAGACTTTATTAGAAGGCCTAGAAATTGCGGTAAAGGGATGCCTTAGTAATAAATTTTCAGGAATGGTAACTGCCCCAATAGCCAAAAATGTTATAGCTGACGCTGGCATATCTTTTACAGGTCACACAGAATTTTTAGCTAATCTTACAAATGTCGACTTTCCAGTAATGTTACTTGTTGCTAATAACCTTAGAGTCGCCCTTGCAAGTACACATATACCATTACGTGATGTACCAGATTTTATTACCAAAGAGAGATTGATTAAAATTCTGTGTGTTTTACAGGAGGATTTAAAAAGGAAATTTCAAATAAAATCTCCTGAAATTTTGGTATGTGGCCTCAATCCACACGCGGGTGAGAGCGGACATATTGGCAAAGAAGATGAAGAAATTATTGCGCCCGTTGTTAAAGAATTAGCTAAATCTGGAATGAAGGTGCGTGGACCGATATCTGCAGACACGGCTTTTACAGCTGCATCTGGCCATAAGGATGCTATTCTTGCTATGTATCATGATCAAGGCCTACCTACATTAAAATTTGCCGGTTTTGGACATTCAGTTAACGTAACCTTAGGGTTGCCAATTATTCGAACTTCTGTTGATCATGGAACTGCATTCGATCTTGCTAATTCGGATAAAGCAGATGCTACTAGTCTTATAGCTGCTATAGAACTTGCAAAAACTTTGGCATCCAATTGATGTTAATGCATTATCCTCGTAAACGTTTTGGCCAACACTTTCTAACTGATCAGAATGTTATTGATGAAATTCAAAATTCAATTAATCCTACCAATGAAGATGTAATAATTGAAATCGGCCCTGGTCGTGGGGCAATCACGTCTGGGTTAGTTAGTAAATCAAAATTTGTACATGCTATAGAGCTTGATCGGGATCTCATCGGATATCTTAAAAAAGAATTTAATACAAATTCATCAATATGTTTTCATCAAGCTGATGCATTAAAATTTGATTACTCAAAGCTTGGTGATAAAATTCGCATCGTTGGGAACTTTCCTTATAATATTTCTACACCATTACTTTTTCATCTTCTAAAATATAAAGACTGCATTGTTGATATACACTGTATGTTACAAAAAGAGGTTGTTGATAGAATGGCTGCAGAGCCAGGCAGCAAAGCTTATGGTCGACTCGGGATAATGCTTGGCTGTCATCTTAAAATTGAACCACTCTTTAATGTTGATGAATCAGCGTTCTTTCCTCCTCCAAAGGTTAAATCGACTGTAGTCCAACTCCTTCCTTTGCGTCCAAATAAATTTGATATTCAGAATGAGTCAGTGTTTTCAAACCTAGTCTCTAAAGCATTCATGAAACGAAGAAAGACGATTCAAAACTCTTTAAAAGAATTTGTTGATATTTCTGATCTTAATGCCATAAATATTGATCCTGGACTTCGACCTGAGCAAATTAGTATATTAAAATATGTTGAACTTAGTAATTACCTTTCTAATCGCTTAGGTTAAAATACTTTATGGACAAAGCTAATTGTGATATCAGAATTCAAGTAGCAACTGACTATATTGATGATCAATCTGAACCAGATACCAATCAATATGTATTTGCTTACACTATCAAGATCTTAAATAGAGGCAATGTAGCTGCACAATTAATAAGCCGTCATTGGGTGATTACTGACGCCAACGGAAAGATTCAAGAAGTTGATGGAGATGGCGTTATTGGGGAGCAGCCACACCTAAATCCTGGAGAAGAATTTTGCTATTCTAGTGGTGCGGTACTTCAAACACCTGTGGGATCAATGCATGGCATATATCGTATGGTAGCTGATGGCGGTGTTAGTTTTGATGCTCCAATCGCACCTTTTACACTTGCTATTCCCAGGATTCTTAATTAAAAATTAATGGCAATATATGCTATTGGTGATGTTCACGGGTGTTTCGATCCACTTTTGCGATTAATTGATTCTCTTAATTTTGATCCTTCTAAAGATAAATTGTGGTTTGTAGGCGACCTCGTAAATCGAGGTCCAAAGTCTCTGGAAACGTTAAGATTTATCAAAAATCTAGGAGATTCTGCAATCACTGTTCTTGGTAATCATGATCTTCACCTCTTAGCGCTTTACTCAAAAGCAATTAAAAATAAAGATAATTCATGCTTGATAAAAGAAATACTAGATGCACCAGATGCCAATGAGCTTTGTAAGTGGTTAAGATACCGACAACTTGCACATTACGACCAAGGTTTAAATACAATAATGATTCATGCAGGAATCTTTCCGACATGGAATTGGAAAGAAACAATGAAATATGCTGCAGAAGTTGAAATTGCACTTCGAGCAAATAATTATCATAAATTATTAAAAAATATGTATGGCAATAACCCTGTTTGTTGGTCTGAAAATTTAGAGGATTTTGAAAGATTACGTTTTATAATTAACTGCCTAACTCGCATTCGAGCAGTTACATTAAAAAATCAATTTAATTTTTCATACAAAGGGTCGCCAAAACATTTAAAAGAGAATCTTATTCCTTGGTACTCCGCAAAAAAAAGAAAAAATGAAAATGTTCGTGTGGTATTTGGTCATTGGTCACAACTTAGTTTAATGGTAACTTCAAAAGTAATGGGTATAGACACAAGCTGTGTGTGGGGTAAAAAATTAACAGCTATTAGATTGGATAGTTATAAGCCTGAAGTAACTCAAGTTTCAGGTCAGATTATGCGCTCATAAGTCTTAAATTCATAATCAAATTGATCTAGGAGAGTTGCTTTATGCATTTCTGAATCAGTGAGAGCCCATGTATCTTTTTTAATTTCTGGGAACAGAGCATCACCTTCAACTTCAACGTGAACTCTAGTCAAATATAATCTGTCAGTTATTGGTAAAAATAAATCATAAATTTGGCTACCTCCAATAACCATAATTTCTTTAGCGCTGCCTGCAATACCAATAGCTTCTTTCGGTGAGCTAACTACATTACAACCTTCGGCAGAAAAATTTAATTGACGAGTGATAATGATGTTCTGTCTGCCTGGTAAGGGTCTACCTATAGACTCCCAGGTTAGTCGGCCCATTATTATGGGTTTTCCCATAGTCATAGCTTTAAATCGTTTTAGATCATGTGATAGCTTCCAAGGCAGTTTACCCTGTATACCAATTACATTGTTCATTGATGCAGCAACAATAACGCTAATCATCAGAGAAATACCTAAACAGCAACTTTAGCTTTAATATGTGGATGAGAAACATAATTTAGTATCTCAAAATCTTCGTATTGATATTCAAAAATATTATCTGGCTTACGTTTAATTAATAGTTCTGGTAAAGATAATAATTCACGGCTCAATTGTTCATCAGCCTGTTCTAGATGATTAGAGTACAAATGACAATCTCCGCCAGTCCAAATAAAATCACCCACATCAAGGTCTGCCTGCTGGGCTAACATGTGAGTAAGTAGTGCATAAGATGCAATATTAAATGGCACTCCAAGAAAAATATCACAACTTCGCTGATAAAGCTGACAAGATAATTTTCCTTCAGCAACATAAAATTGGAATAAACAGTGACAAGGTGGTAGCGCCATATTTTTAATTTCTGCTACATTCCATGCACTTAGCATTATCCGTCGAGAATTGGGTGACTCCCTTAGCTGCTTTAAAATTTCTGAAATTTGATCGACTGAATTGCCGTCAGGTGTAGGCCAATTACGCCATTGCACGCCATAAACTGGTCCAAGATCACCATTATCATCGGCCCAATCATCCCAAATTGAAACACCATTATCTTTTAAATATTTGATATTACTATCGCCCATTAAAAACCATAATAACTCATGGATTATTGAGCGTAAGTGAAGCTTCTTAGTGGTAATAAGAGGGAAGCCTTTATTAAGATCGAAGCGCATTTGGTGCCCAAAAACACTTAAAGTACCGGTGCCTGTGCGATCTTCTTTGAGTGTACCGTTGTCTCGCACATGACGCATCAAATCAAGATATTGCTTCATTTTAGCTCTTTGTCTCCGTTGAATGATAGGCTATGTAAATGAATAAAAACCCTATTATAATCATTGGTACACTAAGAATTTGACCCATTGTCACCCACCCCAAAGCTAGATAATTAAGATGGGCATCTGGAATACGATAAAACTCAACTGCAAAACGAAAAATACCGTAAAAAAATAAAAACATTCCAGAAACTGCAAGATAAGGTTTTGGTTTGGATGAGTATATCCATAATATTAAGAATAACAAAAGGCCTTCAAGAGCTGCTTCATATAACTGTGTCGCATGCATAGATATGCCATCTACTTTGAATGCCCATGCAACATCTGTGGGCTTACCCCAAAGTTCACCATTTATAAAATTTCCTATGCGGCCAAAGCCCAAGCCAAGAGGCACAATAGGTGCTATAAAATCTGTCATCTTCCAAATTGAATGGCCTAGTTTTTTCCCATAAAGCCACATAGAAGTCATAACCCCAATTAGGCCACCATGGAAAGACATGCCGCCTTGGGTTATTTTAAACAAGTAAAGCGGGTCGTTGATAATTTGATCCCAGCCATAGAAAATTACATATCCAATTCTTCCGCCGAAGATAACACCAAGCATGCCATAAAATAGAAGATCATTTACTTCTTCGGAGTCAACTGGAGAATCATCTCGATAACAACGCTGATTTGCTAGCCACCAAGCTAACACAAAAGCTATAACATACATTAACCCATACCAACGAACCTTAAGTGGTCCTAAAGCAAATATAATTGGATCAATTTCGGGATATATGAGCATGAAATCCTGCTAGTCATTGACTTAATATTTATATCATAATTAGCTTATCGCATGTAATAGTACCGTATCTTATAGGAAAAAATAAATGCCAAACCAACTAGCATCAGAAACCAGTCCGTACTTACTGCAACATGCAAACAATCCAGTGAATTGGTTTCCTTGGGGTAATATTGCATTTACGGAGGCTAAAGAAAAAAATAAGCCAATACTTCTGTCAATAGGATATTCCGCCTGTCATTGGTGTCATGTAATGGAACGCGAGTCTTTTGAAGATAAATTAACTGCAGAAATAATGAATCGTTTTTTTGTAAATATTAAGGTTGATCGCGAGGAACGTCCTGATATCGATAAAATATATCAAGCCTCCCATCAAATAATTACTCAAAAAGGTGGAGGATGGCCTTTAACTATGTTCTTGGATGGAGATAATAATCAACCTTTTTTTGGAGGTACTTATTTTCCCAAAGAAGCCGTAAATGGATTACCTTCATTTGTGCAGTTATTAGGGAATATTGCATCCTTTTACAAAGAGAACAGAGAAGAGATTCGCACTCAAAATAAAAATTTATTGAGCATTCTTGAAAAAATAGAACCAAGAAATAATAACAAAAAAGTAAGATTTAATATTGAACCGTTACATAAAGCTAATGGAACTTTTGCACAAAAATTTGATAAAAATTTTGGTGGATTTGGCTCTGCCCCAAAATTTGCCAATACAACGATTATAGACAGACTTTTACGACAATGGAGGAATAGTGCTAAAGAGATTAAACCAGATTTAGAAGCATTGATTATGTCGACCTTAACATTAACACGCATGGCTAATGGTGGAATTTTTGATCACATCGGTGGAGGGTTTTATCGATATTCAGTAGATAAATACTGGCAAATTCCCCACTTTGAAAAAATGCTGTATGACAATAGTTTGTTAATAGCAATTTATGCTCAAGCAGCAACTGCAACAGGCGAATCATTATTTTCTAAAACAGCAAGCGACATTGCTAAATGGATGATATCTGATATGCAGGCTGATAATGGTGGATTCTTCTCTTCAATAGATGCAGATTCAGAAGGTAAAGAAGGTAGTTTTTACTTATGGGAACCCGAGGAAATTAAAAGATTGCTTGGCCAGGAATATTCTACTTTTGCAAATCGTTTTGGCCTCAACTCAGAAGCAAATTTCGATGGAAAGTGGCATCTAACTGTTCACAATACAGTTGATGAAAGTGAAATTATATCAATTAGAAGATCAAAAAATATTTTATATCAAGAAAGAAAGAAACGAATTAAACCAATGCGTGATGATAAACAGCTTACATCATGGAATGCATTAGCTATTAGAGGTCTAGCAATTTCAGGTCGTAATTTAGGTAGACATGATCTTACGAATTCCGCAGTTAAGGCTGCTACCTTTGTTAGGAAAAAGATGTTTGTAAATCAAATGCTTTTTGCAAGCTATTATGATGAAGAGGTTCTTATTCCTGCCTATCTTGATGATCACGCATTTATGCTTGATGCCCTTCTCGAACTACTACAATCCGATTGGCAAACAGAAAATTTAATCTTTGCTATTCAGCTTGCTGAGCTAATGCTCAGTAATTTTGAAGATAAAAAAAATGGGGCTTTCTTTTTTACGGCAAATGATCAAGAAAAACTTATTCATCGGCCCAAACCAATCATTGATGAAGCTTTACCATCTGGCAACGGAATTGCGGCATTTTCACTACAACGATTGGGTTTTCTTCTTGGTGAAAAACGATATATAAGTGCTGCTGAAAATACTCTTAGATGCGCATGGGAAAGTATCGAAAAATACCCGCATGGTCATGTTTCTTTATTAGCAGCACTTGAAGAGAGCTTTTATAATCCTGAAATTATAATAATTCGTGGTAAATCAAATGAAATTAAAAATTGGCGAGATTCAGCATCCAAATTATATGCGCCACGGCGAATGATATTTGCAATTGATGTAAACGAAAAAAATTTACCGGGTGCCCTTAAAAATAAAAATGGAATTAGCAAAAAAACAATTGCTTATAAATGCATTGGTACTAAATGTGAACTACCTATTACGTCCTGGGAAGCTTTCGTAGAAACTCTCAAAGATTTCTAAAAGAATATATATGGGATTGAACTAAGTTATATATTTATTGCTATTCATCTTCAATGGTATAGCGATCACTGCGTCTTTGCATGACAGTGCCTAACTCATGAGTTACCCATAATTCAATTGGTTTATTTCCTTTTATTTGAAAATTTTGACCTTTATCTTTTTCCTGCCTAAAACGAACACAATCCCAGGGTATCTGCATATAATTTGGAGCATGCTGAGATTTAGCATCTTTATTATGAATAATCCAAAACCCATCATCGTTTAATGCAATATCAACTCGAGAATATTCAGATGAGCCGACTTTTATATTTTCATGATGAAAATTTATATTGGAAGGTCTTTTGTTAGTTTCATAGAATTTAGCAAGTTCACGCCAAACACCCACATACTTCCCAGGTGTATACAAGACAGCTGCTATTGCAACTATTGCAAGAATAGAAAAAATACCAATTGGTGTGGAGAAAAAATTCATGTGGGTACAACAATGTTTTGCATAATTATAAAATTTAAAAGAAGTGTACTAATCCTAACTTTAAAAAAATAATAATATATTTTCTTATAAAAAATTAATCAGTATATACTGCTATTCCTTGTACTATTTCAATCTGAATTCTATTTGTAGGTATCGCTCCACGCTCAGTAATCACTACAGCAGTAGCTCCAATCTTAGCTGCTTGTTTCTTGAGCTCTTCAACTGCGTAATCAAGATTCCGTTGCTGGGTAAAACCTAGGCCAGATGAAGCTTTAATTATAGCGATTTTCTCTGCATCTTTTGGCATCTCATGCAATAGCCTAACTTTATTAAAATCCTCAATTGCTGGTCTTAAATTACCAGTTACTAGTGCTGAACTGTTTGCGCAGCCCAGAATAATAGTTGTCAAAAAAAATATAATAAATAATCTCATTTATAACTCTCAATAGATTCTCATCACAAAATGTACACAATACAGTAAATCTTATTCCAAATTAAATCTTTTGTTTTTTAAATTTAAGAACCAAAATCTACACGCTTCCACCCATTATCATCAAAAACGATCTCATAAGCTGGCCAGTATTGATTATCAATCTTTAATGTAATAACTTCCTCAGCATCATTCCAAGTAACTGTTTTAAGTCTAACCGATTCTTGATGCCTAATATTTTTAGTAATATCTATAAATGCTTGTAAGTTTGGTGTTTTAATTCCATTAACTTCAATAATTCGACGTCCAGCCCAAAGACCGTAACGTGTTGCTGGAGATCCATAGTTGAAATAAGCAACATACACACCTTCAGTAGTGATGCCCCTTTGTGCTGCCATTGCGCGATGTGGATTCTGAAGTAATGCTCCTGCCCAAGAAACAGCTCTATATAATCCTTGACCACTTAATCTTGAGGTTTTAACTAATACTTCATGAACACTATTATTTCGCCATAAAGTTACAACCACCTCTGGTTTTTGCACCGCTTTCTCTAAACCTCTAAAAGACGTAACAGGGTTTCCATCTATAGCTAAAATAATGTCACCATTTTTAAGTAATTGAAATGCTGAAGTATCAGCTACTAATCTTGATATGCTTAAAGCACGACGTTGCGTTGGATTATTTTTTTCTAGCTTGGCAATCCATTCCTCTTGTACACCCATTTTTCGAATTGCAAAAAGGGGAGAATACATAAGCTCAGCTTCCAAAGAATAAAATGGAAGTTCATCACGAGCAATATCAATAAATTGTAAAATTACCTCACTACTAATGCCACGATTTATTTGTGAGCTTTCGTTGGTTGATTGCAGAACAAAGCTTGACCAGCTTGCATAAACATAACCATGTTTATCTACTAATACACCATCAAATTCTGTAGGAGCATTAACAAGGTCTATTGCTTCAATGTTTGAATCTCTAAAACGTAATGTTCTAGATAATGGCAAAATCAATGGATCTACAGAAGAAACCTTGCTTTCTTGATGTACAAGTTGATGATCAGATTTAATGCCGACGACAAGGACATCATCGCCAGGTATGAGTTTTTTTGTATTAAATTTGGCACTCAGCACTGGCGTATTTCCAATGCTCTTAGGATCATATGACACAAGCGCGAGATTATGTAGAGGGTGGAGTTGCTCAATCTTTGCGTTAACTTCTAAAGAACCAGCAAAAGTAATTCTTACATCACCAATATCAATTGGAACTGTATTACGATCAACTAATACATAACCAAGTTCCTCATCAACAATTAATCCTGTTCCATAGTAATGTTGATCTGACACACCTGATAAAGCATAAGGAAGATCAAAAGATACCATTACAAGTGATGCAGAAATCTTTTGTAATCGAGGGTCAGTATATTCTTTTAATTTTGTACTTTTGATCTCAGCAACTCTTTTCATCGGTTTATCTGGAAGTGTTTGGCAAGGCCAAGTTCCCAAACTGTCATCACGAGAGCATCGTTTTGTGGGGAACCAAACGTTATTCATTTCGATGATCCTTATAATAGAGTTTTGAGGATTCTCCATATTAACGTAACGAACCATTATGCGTTCATCATTAGTATGGTCACTTATTACAGCCTCAAAATCATTCAAATCATTTACTGGCTTTCCATTAATTTCTACAATGACTGCGCCGCGTGGTATTGCAGACTTTGATAGTAAGTACCCAGGATTAGCAACAAAAATACCACTCACCTTACGATTGAAATGACGGGCCTGCTGATATGACAATGTATGTAAAATACCATTTCCAAATTCGAAATATTCATCAGGTGTAATGGCATGTAAACTATCTACCAATATTTTTTGAATAATTTTTTTTCCGCCGCGTTCAAGCTCGATTTCAATATTCTTACCAACATTGTTATCAAGAATAACTTCGAGCGGAATAAATTCAGTAATCATTTGATTGTTTATTCGAATTAGAATATCCCCAGGAGCTATTTTGTTAGCTGCTGATGAATTTGGAATAACTTGATCAACTGTCAACATGCTAGTTTGATTATTACTCTGTAATCGAGCAAGGTGTTCTGATTCTGGAGTTAAACCTAGGCGCCTTAATTCATCGAAAGGTTTACTTTTAAAAATTGTCTGTAAGGTTCCTCGAGATACTTCTTGATCAGACTGTATTTCCCTTAAAGCTCTATCAACTCTATCTAATGGAAGAAAAAAACTACTTGCTGCAGAACTTGCTCCGCCAGCATTCAGTGCAACAACATTACCATCAATATTAACAACTGGTGAGCCAGAAGAACCTCCTGAAGTACTGGATGCTGCTTGATAGTAAAAGGTATTGAAATCATTATATTTTCCACGGCCATAAAATGGTGCCTGCCTGTCTAATCTTGCAATCGTGCCAGCTAATATTGAGAGTTGCTCGCCAGCATCGTTTCCAATAACTCTAATATCCATACCCATGCGAGCATCGTCAGGCGCTAATAAAAGCTCCGTAGGCTCAATATATTCGAGATCATTTGGATTGTAGCGATAAAATCCAAAATCATGCACTGGATCCCTGTAAATCGGGATTAATCTTACTTCTTCATTATTTTTAAAAACGGCCTCAGCAGTAACTGGCCCTGGTGTTACAACATGACGATTTGTTAGAATTATTCCACGTTGTGCATCAACAACAAAACCAGTAGCCTGGGATGAGGTATTCCATTCAGTATCAAAAGCGCGAGTACTGTCAACTCTTATTGAAACAACACCAGAAGATATTCTATCAAGTGTTTCTGTCCAAACAGCTTCCTCTTTGGCTAAAGCAATTGCATTAATCAACAGCAAAAAGACTGTCATAAAAATCTTAACTTTTGTCATATCTTTCCTGAAATTATTAGTAAGAACTATTTTAGAATGTATTGTCTATTTCCAAAATTTATAGGGTAACGATAATTTAAATCAAAATAATTTGAGAAACTTATTCTGAACTGTAAGCTAAATCTAATTGTCGAGCCGCTTTCACATCATCCAAACGTCTTACGGGCATAGCATAAGGAGCATCCTTAAATTCTTCGCCCCCTTTAGCTAAATTCATAATTTCAATCATTACAGCAACAAAAGCATCAAGAGTTTCCTTGCTCTCTGTTTCAGTTGGTTCAATAAGTAAACATTCTGGCACCAATAGAGGAAAATAAGTTGTTGGAGCATGATAATTTCTATCTAATAATGCTTTTGCTAAATCCATGGCTGTCAAATTTAATGTTTTAGTTTCATTTTTTAAGGTAATGATAAATTCATGACTTGCTCGACGCATTGGAAAAGCTAATTCAAATCCAGCAGATTGAAGCTTTGATGATAAATAGTTTGCATTTAGAGTAGCGTATTCAGAAATGCGTTTCATGCCATCGCGACCAACCATCCGCATATAAACAAACGCTCGGAATAAAACGCCTGCATTACCCATAAAACCAGACAATCTTCCGATGCTCTGAGGTAACTCATCTTCGGTTAGCCAATTATATAAAGTTTTTTTTCCAACTTGCTTGCTGCCAATAATAGGTATTGGCAGAAATGGTAGCAAACGATCGTTAACTCCCACAGCACCTGATCCAGGGCCTCCACCACCGTGTGGTGTAGAGAAAGTTTTATGAAGATTCATATGAATTACATCGAAGCCCATGTCACCAGGTCTAACTTTACCCAAAATAGCATTGAGATTAGCACCATCGTAGTACAATAAACCTCCAGCATTATGCACAAGGTCAGCGACTTCTTGAATGCGGCGCTCAAATACGCCTAATGTTGATGGGTTTGTGAGCATAATGCCTGCAGTTCTGGGGCTAAGTGATGACTTCAACGCTTCAAAATCAATATCGCCTTCTGGGCCTGTTGGTATTTCAACGACCTGGCATCCACACATCATTGCTGTCGCAGGATTAGTGCCGTGAGCAGCATCAGGACAGATAATTTCAGTACGTTCAAAGTCACCATGCGCCTCATGATAAGCCTTTATCATTGCTACACCGGCTAATTCACCTTGGGCTCCCGCCATAGGTGTTAAAGAAACGCCCTTCATACCAGTAACATCTTTAAGCATTTCTTGTAGTTCAAACATACAAGTTAAATAGCCCTGTCCGTGTGATACTGGACCCAAAGGATGTCGGCCAGCAAATTCAGGAAGTAGTGCCAATGAATTGCAGGCTCTTGGGTTATGTTTCATCGTGCACGAACCCAATGGATAAAATTGTGTATCAATTGAAAAATTCTTTTGTGATAACTGAGTAAAGTGACGAACAGTTTGTGATTCTGACACTTCAGGTAAGCGTGGATTATCATCTCGAATCAAATTTAATGGTATGTCTGTGTCTCTTGCTTCAGCTGGAGCCTGTGCAAAAGCACGACGCCCATTACGAGACTTTTCAAAAATTAATTCATTATTAACTTGATCATTCATATATTTATAATCCCAGTGCACAAAATGAAATCTTACGGATATATTCTTTATTATGAGTTTTTTTTATTTTCATTGGACATTACTTCAGAGAAAGCATCTATAAAACTTTCGATATCAGTTTTTGTTTTTGTCTCTGTTGCACATACAAGTAATGCATCAGATCCCACAAAGTTGGTTATATCTAAACCAGCTAAAATATTTTGGCCTGCTAGTTCTTTCAGCAATGGGGCCACTGGTTGATTCAATTTCAAGGAAACTTCATGAAAAAATGATCCTGTATATAGGCGTTCTACTCCTCTAATCTTAGTTAATCCATCAATAAGAGTTTTGGTATTTTGGTGGCACCTATTTGCTACATTTTTTAAACCTTCATAGCCTAACAAAGACATATAGATTGTCGCAGCGGTAACCATAAGACCTTGATTAGTGCATATATTCGAGGTAGCTTTTGAGCGCCTAATATGTTGTTCACGAGCCTGTAGTGTGAGTGTAAAGCCGCTATTGCCATTAAGGTCAGTTGTACGCCCAACAATTCTTCCTGGCATTTGTCTTACATATTTTTTCTTGCATGTCATGAATCCAAAATATGGCCCTCCAGAAGACATTGGAATCCCTAAAGGCTGGCCCTCGCCTATAGCTATGTCAGCTCCTTCAATTCCCCAATCTCCTGGGGCTTTAAGCAACGCCAGTGACATTGGATTAGTAATGCTTATCAACAAAGAACCATTTGTATGAGCCCAATCCGTAATGTAATCAACATCATCTAATGTTCCTGTAAAAGATGGCTGTTGTAGAACCACTGCGACCACATCTTTCATTTCTTTAACAAGATCTAAATCAATATTGCCAGTTTCCGTATTCAGCGGAAGCCTCTCAAATGTTAAACTTTGTGCCCCCGCAATTGACGTTGCTACTTTTTCGTAAATTGGATTTACGCCTGGAGCCAATAAAATACGGCCACTGTTAATACTTCTATTAATACGAACAGCCATTAATGATGCTTCAGCTAACGCAGAAGCACCGTCATACAAAGATGCGTTACTTACATCAAGGCCAGTAAGTTCGGTAATCATTGTTTGATATTCATAGATAACTTGTAATGTACCTTGGCTAGCTTCAGCTTGATAAGGAGTGTAAGCACTATAAAATTCTCCACGAGTCGTAATATCCCAGACAGCAGTCGGTATATGATGCTCATAAGCGCCCGCACCAATAAAGCACATCGGTAAGCCATCTAACTTTGCACGCTGCATCATTAGTCTCGATATTTCCATCTCATTAAGAGCATCTGGAACATGCTTTAGTTTGTCTATCTTTAATTCTGCAGGGATTTCATCAAAAAGATCATCGATAGTATCAACACCAATTACTTCTAGCATTTCTTCTTTGTCTTTCTCTGTGTGAGGTATAAAAGGCATTTTCTTTAATCACCTAAATTATGAATGTATTGTTCATATTCATCGGGAGACATAAAATTATTATCAACAATTTGGTCTGTGGGTTTTATACGAGCTATCCACCCATCGCCATAAGGATCAGAATTGATATTTTCGGGAATATCTGCGAGCGATTGATTTATCTCTTCAACCCTTCCAGCTACTGGAGAATAGACATCTGAAGCTGCTTTAACTGACTCTACAACAGCTATTTCTCCAGCTTCAATGACGTCCTGACCCACGACAGGTAATTCCACGTAAACTAAGTCACCTAATGCGTCTTGAGCATGATCAGTAATACCAACAGTCAATAAACCATCATTTTCCTGACGCAACCATTCATGATCTTTCGTAAATAAGAGATCTCCGGGTATTTTATTCATTAATTTTTTCCTTAATATCTATTTTGATCTCTCCTCTATACACAAATGGAGTATCAACTATGCGAGCTTTTAAAGTCTTATTCCTAACTTTAACTTTTACATGATCATATTCACCTGCTGGTAACCTCGCCAGAGCAATTGATCTTCCTGTGCTTGGTGAAAATCCACCACTTGTTATTTCGCCATCACCAAACTCATCAATTAAAACTTTTTGACCATTTCTTAGGACGCCCATATCCTCTAAGATTAAACCAACAAACTGTTTTTTATTTGGAGAACTTTGGAGCTCTTCTAGTGCTTTTCGTCCAATAAAATTACGATCTTTGGGATTCCATCCAATAGTCCAACTTAAACCGGACTCAAGTGGAGAGGTGAATTCATTCATATCTGTCCCATATAGATTTAATGCAGCTTCCAGACGAAGGGTGTCCCGGGCACCAAGACCGCAAGGTGTAATACCTTTTGACAATAACTGATCCCATAGCTTTGGAGCATCGGTATTTGATATGCAAAGCTCAAAGCCATCTTCACCTGTGTAGCCAGTTCTTGCTACAAATATATTTCCAGCATTAAATGAATTAAAAGGCTTCAACAACAATGCCTCATTTTTGTAGTCAAGGGATAGGCATTCGGAAGCTAATTCTCTAGCATGAGGCCCCTGAACAGCAATCATTGATAAATCTTCTCGTTCGTTAATTAAAATATTGAAAGAATAAGCTTGCTCCTGAATCCAAGTAAGATCTTTTTTACGAGTTGCTGAATTAGTAACAAGTCGGAAGCTTTTATCAGAAATGAAATAAATAATTAAATCGTCAACAATACCGCCATTGCAATTTAACATTACAGTATAGAGAGCATTTCCGTAATCTTTGAGCTTTTTGATATCACCCGCCACTAAATATTGCAAAAATTCTCTAACTCGCTCTCCTGACAGATCAATAATTGTCATGTGTGAGACATCAAAAATACCTGCACTCTGACGAACGGCGAGATGCTCTTGCTTTTGTGATCCATAATGCAAGGGCATATTCCAACCACCAAAATCTATAATGCGAGCGTTAGCTGCAATATGCTTTTCAAAAAGTTTAGTTTTTAATCCCATCAGCTCTCATCAATGTTAATTGGATCATGCAAAACAAAAAAACGACAGACACAAAAAAACTGCCGCCCCTCTGTCCTTTGCTACCTGAGAGATCAATGACTAAAGTTAGTCACATTCCCCTTCGGTGGGCCACATTGGCCACTCTCCAGAGCTAATCAACGTAAGCAGTCCTTTTGCCTGAGCGTTTCCGAGCGTGTTGCGCCTTCGGCGTCTCAATTGAACGAGATCTCTTCTGCATAAGTTATAGATTAATAGAATTATTTTATACAACAACTTCACAAGTTACCAGCTAACAATGAATGCTAAGACTAGACTCTTATGTTTTTACCCAAGCTTATTTAACGCCCAAGGCAACCCTTACTGCATGTTTTTTAATTGGTCCACTATGATTAAAAATTTGCATCCCAGCCATTCTTATATATTGAATAAATTTTGAATCCATCATGAATAATTTATTAAGACTTGTCATAAAATGCATCATGGTTAAATTAGGTCCCTTTCGTGCACGTTCATAACCACGTAAAACAAGACGATCTCCAGGATATAAATCATTGTCTATGGCAGAACTTAAGACCGTAGCGAGTTCTAAAGCATCCTGAAACCCTAAATTGACTCCCTGACCAGCTAAGGGATGAATAGCGTGAGCTGCATCGCCAATGAGAGCAATTCCATGCTTAACATATTCTTGTGCATGCTGAGCGCAAAGTGGAAATAAACCTTTCGGGCCAGCTAAAGTCATCTTCCCCAGAACGCTATCTGACGCCTGTGTAATTATCTCACCAAGTTTATTATCATTAAATTTAATAAGTTCTGATGCTTTTTCAGGGTTTATGGACCAAACAACTGATACTTGACCATTAGACAGCGGAAGAATGCCTAAAGGTCCATTATTTAAAAATCTTTGCCGAGCAATCCCTTTATGGTCATGCTCGACATTAAGGTTAGTTACAAATGCAGTTTGATTATAAGGCCACAGGTTAGTCTTAATATTTGCGAGATCTCGGATTTGAGAATTAACACCATCAGATCCAATAATAAGATCTCCACTAGGTATTTCTTTAACTTTAGTGTCAAAATAAAGCTCAACATTAGTATCTTTGAGAACCTTTAGTAAAGCGTCTTGAATAAGGCTATTTTCGATTATGTATCCTAAATACGGCACAGCAAATTCTGCTGCATCAAAATATAAAGATGATTTACTGTCTGGCTTGCAATTTTTATCCCAAACACACATTCCCTGATAAGGAGAAACACGATTTTTTTTTATATGAGACCAAGCTCCAACTAAATCTAGTATTTCCATTGACCCACTAGCTATAGCTGACACACGAAGTGAGTGATCATTTTTTAATGAAAAAAAGGGTCTCGAATTTGCATCTATTACTTTAATCTTAAATATTGAAGCATGCCTTCCTTTACTCAGTAAAGCCGCACAAATTAAACCCGCTATTCCAGCGCCAATGATCGTAATATCAAATTTATTTTTCATCGCAAGGGAATACCGCGAGACAAACGAGGTAACTTTCCTGCTAACCCCATTGTATGTTTTGCAAACATTGGTCGAACTCCAGGAATTAAATCAAATCCAATCATACCAATGTTACGAAGTATTCTAAATTCAGGTCGTAAAGTACCAAAAAGACGAACTAAATTGTCTGTAAAGTAAACTAATTTTTTCTGATCTAACCGTCGCCAACCAGCATAATGATCTAAGATTTCTTTATTACCAGGATCACAAAATCCTGATGGGTTATCTGCAATGCATTCACATAGTGCTGCTACATCACGCATACCAAGATTAAATCCTTGCCCTGAGACAGGGTGGAGTCCATGAGCAGAATTGCCTATTAATACACTTCTTGAGGCAATCAGTCGATTCGCCTTACTCAAAATTAACGGATAATCTGATCGAGCTCCTAGGTGTGAAAAGATTCCGAGCCTAAAGCCAAACTCTTCCTGTAATTCATTGAGAAAAGAATTGTCATCTAAAGAAAGAACGCGGTCTGCGTCATTTTCAGAAACAGTCCAAATGAATCCTGCTCGATCACCTGTTATTGGTAATATTGCAAGAGGACCTTGAGAAGTAAATCTCTCAAAGGCGCGATTAAATAATGGTTTTTCAGTAATTAAATTACCAACTATTGCACGTTGGGCATAATCATATTTTTGTACTTCTATACCAATCATTTCTCTGATACTGGAGTTAGCTCCATCTGCAGCCACAATTAACTTAGACGATAACGAAAGCTTATCATCTCCAGAAATAACTTCTGCTATAACCCTATTATCAGCAAAATCAATATTTTCAATTCGAGCTGGACAAAAGATATCAACATTTTTTGTTGAAAGAAGTGAAGATTCTAGAATGTCGCCTAAAACTCGATTAATGACAACATAACCAAGTGCCTCAACACCTTCTTCTTTAGCATCAATATGTGAAAAACCAAAACGACCCTTATCTGATACATGAATATTATGAATGGGTGTGCTGGCAGCAACAATATCATCCCATAGATGCATAGCTGTAAACATCCTCTGAGTACTTCTAGAAAGAGCAGTAGAGCGATCATCAAAACTTGGATGTTGGTTTCTTTTTCGCTGAACTGATTCGATTACAGCTATATTTAATTCAAGAGGAGCAAGTGCCAAAGCTAGGCTAGTACCAATCATGCCACTTCCTACAATGACAATATCATAATTTTTATTTTTGTTGTCCAATTAACTATCCGATAACCATTAGTGATTCAATTTTATCTGGTTCTTTAACTAAACCTTTACTGAGGACATCAGGGCCTTTGTTACACACAGCAACATTGTCTTCAATGCGAATGCCAATATTTTGAAAAGCTCTCGAGGTCTTATTTGTTTGCCCAATGTATATGCCTGGCTCTACAGTGGTCACCATTCCAGCCTCAAGCATTCGCCACTCACTTCCAACCTTATAATCACCAACATCATGGACATCCATTCCAATCCAATGGCCAGTTCGGTGCATATAATATGATTTGTAAGCTTTTGTTTTAATCAAATTCGATAACGTACCGTCAAGTAGCCCAATTTTTTTTAGTCCCTTGGTTATTACTTTAACTGCCGCATCATGTGGTTCATTCCAATGATTTCCTACTACAGTCTTTTTAATTGCTGCTTCTTGCGCTTCAAGCACAATTTCATAAATGGCAAGCTGTTCTGGACTAAATTTCCCATTTACAGGAATTGTGCGCGTAATATCTGATGTGTAGTAGTCAAGTTCACAGCCTGCATCTATCAATAGCAATTCCCCATTCATAAGTTTTTCTTCATTCTTTACATAATGTAAAATGCAAGTATTTTTACCACTTCCCACTATTGGGTTATACGAACTGAAAGCATTATTTTGTCGAAATTCATGCGCAAACTCAGCTTCAATTTCATACTCAAATAAACCCGGTCTCGCAATACGCATTGCCCTTTTATGTGCTTGAACAGCAACTTTTACAGATCTGCGCAAAGCGGATAATTCACTTCGACTTTTGTAAAGACGCATATCGTGCAACAAATGGTCTAGTGCAATGAATTCATGTGGTGTTTTTGCACCTCGCCTCAATCGTGAACGTAAAGTATTGACCCATTCAGCCATTCGAGAATCGAATTCAGAATACATGCCCATTGTATAAAAGACTCGAGTACAAGACTCCATAATACCGGGCAAAATATCATCTAGATCTTCAATTGGAAAAGCATCATCTGCTTCAAATCTTTCTACTGCGCCTTCTTGGCCAGCACGAATTCCTTCCCACTGCTCTTTATGAGGATCCTTATCGCGGCAGAATAATAAATATTCTCCATCTTTCCGATGTGGAATCAAAACCGCTACGGCTTCTGGTTCCTCAAATCCAGTTAAGTAAAAGAAATCACTATCTTGCCTAAATCGGTATTCAACATCTCTGCTGCGTGTTCTAACGGGCGCTGCAGGCAATATTATAATGCTACCTGGCCCAACCATTCTCATTAACTGTCGTCGGCGTCTCTTAAACTCTTCATTTCTCATGTGGACTTTCTCTTAGCATTGCGAATATCTGATAATTCTTCGTAACATAATTGGACAGCTATACGTATGTATTCTACTAATTCAGAATAGTCTACATCAGAGTCCTCCTCATCAATTTCATCCTCAATTCTTACTTGCGTTATCTGCAAAATATCTTTGATTATTTCTGAGAGCGGTTCAGAGCTTAGTCGCTTTTTTAAGCGTTTATCATCTTTAGCTGTTACTAAGCCATGAAGAAATCCCTCTGTCCATTGCGCTAATGCGTCTACCCTATTGGCAATATCCTCCGAATCATCCGGTAATAACAACATAAACTCTGATAAACGCTCCGAAAGCTGCCAAAAAGTAGATTGGTACAAAATATCTAGCTGTTTGATACATTCTTCGCGAGACATTTTTTCTTCATCAGTATTTTCAAGAACTTGCAACAACCATTTTGCTCCAATGGGTGCACCACCAACAACTAAATGTCCAGTTAGAAGTCCATGACTTTGCGCAGCTCCGCAGTATGCTCCGCACTGATGTAGCGTTTCTTCAAGAAGATCAAATTCAACTTTCTCAACCATTTAGATGCCAACCTTTTCTTTACCAACAATCCCTTATGATCCCATGGACCGCTCAATATGACTATTTCAGAGCCTAAATTTTGAAAACAGCAATTGCTTCTCTGGATAGGCCTGATTATATTGTTGGAATGAATAATAATATAAATTCAAAATTTGAGCATGAGCTTAAGCGCCTTGAAAAGCGTGTAGATGTGCTAGTGGGCGTATGCGATCAACTCCAAAAGGAGAACCACTCATTAAGACAGCGACAGGATGTTTTAACAAGCGAACGTGCAAGTCTGTTACAAAAGAATGAACAGATTCGTGCAAGAGTTGAGGCAATGATTGGACGTCTTAAAGCAATGGAGCAAAGCTCTTAATTAAATAAGAGGGGCGCAATTTATGACTGAAAAAACCGCTCAAGTGAGTGTAAGAATTTTAGATAAAGAATATCAAGTGGCTTGCCCTACAAGTGAGCGTACTAATTTACTTGATTCAGCCGAAATTCTTAATAATAAAATGCGCGAAATTTATGATAGTGGAAGAATTGTTGGCCTTGATCGAATTGCTGTAATGGCAGCGCTAAACATGGCAAATGAAATTATTCATTCCAACGAGCGTGATCAACACATAGAAGGCAATGTAAGTGATCGATTAAAAATCATATCAGATCGTATTGATGATGTTTTGCGAGACACGCAACAACTTAATCTATAAATATTAAAATTTCATAAGTATACAATTAGAAACTGGCGTCTCCTGCAGTGTTCGATAGAGATCTAGATTCTCGACCCTAATTTATATAACAGGGGTCACTGCCTGTCAGTTGCATGTGTGCAGAACTGTTCAACAGTTAGCCTGTTGCAACTACGGTTTTCCCCACCTTTTGCTCAGGTTCGAGAGCAAAGGTCTTCAACGGCACAGGTGGGAGTCGCCACCTTTTTAAAATAACAATAAAAGTAATTAATTTGAAAGATGAGATTCGAAAAAAGATGCTTTTGGCAAGACGTAATATGAGCGTCGGAAAGCGAAGAATTGCATCTGAAGTTATCTCAGAAAAAATCATTTTTTCGAACGAGTATATAAATGCAAATTTAGTCGCTTGTTATTTACCTATGATAGATGAAGTTGATATAAGAAAAATTATAGAACATGGTTGGCGCGCAAAAAAGCGCATTTTTCTTCCAAAAATCTACAATAATGATGAAATGCTTTTTCATGAAATACAGCCTAATACATCACTTAGCAAAAGCAAAAAAAAAATTTGGGAGCCAGTTTTTGGAAACTTCATTCGCGCCAAAGAATTACAGTTAGTCATCACACCCACTGTTGCTTATGATAAAAAAAATAACAGAATAGGTATGGGTCAAGGTTACTATGATAAGTGTTTTTCGTTCCTAAGAGATAAAAAAAAGATCTCAAAACCAAAACTTATTGGAGCTGCATTTCATTGCCAAAAGATTGAGGAAATCTCAGTAAATACATGGGATATACGGCTTTTTCAGGTATTTAGTGAAAAATAAACAAAAAGATATTACTAATTTATATTGATAAAGATTAGATTACTTTTTTGACACTATTTTAAGTTAATTATTAGAAAAAAAAATGTTTTTTAAGGTTCATAAATATCTTTTTTTCTTTTGTTAATTTTAAAAATATCTTTTTCATAAGAAAATTTTTTTTTATTTATATAAATTTTTTGATTTTTTTTTTAAAAAAAAATAATTAATTAAGAAAAAAAATTAAGCTAACATTTAAATAGAATTGATAACAAGCTTAAAGCTCACTGGTGTTTTTTTTCTTGTTGTATATACTCAGCTCCGAGTACCCGACACGGAGATGAAAAGATGGCTGTCAAAAAGAAGTCCCGCAAAAAAACTTCTAAGCGAAAAGTTGTTGCTAAGAAGAAAGTTGTTGCTAAGAAGAAAGTTGTAGCTAAGAAGAAAGTAGCCAAGAAAAAGGTTGCTAAAAAGAAAGTTACTAAGAAAAAAGCTAAGAAGAAAGTAGCCAAGAAAAAGGTTGCTAAGAAGAAAGTAGCCAAGAAAAAGGTTGCTAAAAAGAAAGTTACTAAGAAAAAAGCTAAGAAGAAGGTAGCTAAGAAG